>Ga0310323_10011_pt1 | contig 52856 bp, 50 predicted proteins | sample LakEriER3TotalD7_FD_195537 | JGI IMG/M metagenome (GOLD analysis project Ga0310323, IMG submission 195537) | Enriched freshwater cyanobacterial communities from Lake Erie, Ohio, United States - ER36.Total.D7 (v2) (version 2) | ecosystem: Environmental > Aquatic > Freshwater > Lake | place: USA...
CACCCCGATTAGGGCCCCGTTCAGGGCCCGGGACTGGCGCCGGGGGGGCCATCGATAGGTGCCGCAACTTCCCTAAGTCCCCTGCCGAGCAAGATTCCAGTCCGTTGGCCAGGCCCGAGATCTCCGGCTCAGGCAGAGGGGGTTCGGGAGCGCCTTGAAGTTGCCGCCGGAACTCCCCAAAGACCCTGGGAAACTTCGCTTTGCTCGCGGGCCAGTCTGCAAATAGCCGGCTTTGCTCGCCATAGAGAACGGCATCTGGCTGCACCAGGGGCTCCAAGACCTTCAGGGCAGCTGCTGTTGGGAGCTCGGGGAAACAAAGCAGGGGGATCCCCAGGGCTTCGGTGCGGGCGTGCAAGGCACGCAAGGCGTCCTGGTCGAGTTTGCGTCGGTGGGGTCCCCTGAGGCGCTGGCCCTCCGCACGAGCTGCGAGCAACACCAAGCGCCCGCCCTGGTGGCGCCGCACCAAGTCCATGGCTTGATGCAGAACGGGTTGGTCGTGGAGGCGCCATTGGCCCTCCAGGGCCACGACGACCGTGAAGCCACTTAACATTTTCGGGATGATTCCTGGGGTTGAAGAGCTGCCATGCGTACCCTGATCACTTGCCTGATGCTTGCGGCCACGGTCGCCATGGTTGAAAGCCCTGCCCAGGCCCAGCGGGTGGTGCCGAAGCTTGGCACCATTTGTCCCATTGGCTATGTGGACACCCTCAATGGCAAATGCAGCACCCTTGGCCTGGCCAGCTACACCGTTCAGCCCACCAATGGGCAAGCTTGCCCCTCTGGCTGGATGAACGTGGGTGGGGGCTATTGCAGCAAGAAATAGTTTGAGGATTCCGTAAGAGGAACCTAGAAACGCCGTCTTAGTTGACCCGTTGCCAGTTGCACCTCGCGTAAAAACAGCACCACGGCGATCATCAGGCAGGCCATCGCCAGCACAAACAACGGCACCACGATCAGGGCAAGATCAACTGCCGCGACTGCACTCACAAACACGATGGCCACCACCAGGGCCACCAGCAGGATGGTGACGGTGGCGAACTCAATCGCCTTCATCACCAGGCGGATGCGCTTCTTTTGAATCTGCAGCTCCAGTAGGCAATCCCGATTGCTGCTTTGTGAAGCCCCTTCCTGGAGCCGTCGTGCCCGATCAATGATCCGGTTGAGTCGGTTGGTCAGCACATTGAGTAAGCCGCTGATCCCCGCCAGCAAAAAGACCGGCGCCACCGAGAGGTGGATCGCCCGGGCCAGCCCCTCGACGGGTGCGGTGGAAACCAGGGCCAGGGGAAGCACGGTTGGTTCGGCCACAGTGGTGAGGAAAACCTACCTGTGCTGGACCACCCGCCATGACCAGCATTCAATCGAGCGACCAAGGCCAGGCACCCCTGCAGAAGCTGCGGGCCTATCTGCACACCACCCAGCTGCTGGGATCGATCCAGAGCGCCCTCTATTACGACCAAAACACCGCCATGCCCGCCGCGGGGTCGGAGTGGCGTGGCGAACAGCTGGCCCTGCTCGCCCAGCAACTGCATGGCCGCCAGAGCAGTGGGGCCTATGCCGACTTGCTCGCCGCCGCAGAAGCGCAATGGGAGGGGGCTCCAGGCCCCATGGGCCGCAATCTCCAGTTGCTCCGCCAGGAATTTGAACGCCAGCACCGCCTGGATGCTGCCCTGGTCGGCCACATAGCCCAGGCCCAGGCCCAGGGCTATGCCCGCTGGCAAGAGGCCAAGGCCAAGGGCGATTTCAGTGTGTTTGCCCCTTCCCTTCAGGTGCTGGTGGGCCTGCGCCAAGAGCAGGCCAGCCAGTTGGCCGAGCCCCGAAGTTGCTGGGAAACCCTGGCCCAGCCCTTTGAGCCCGACATCAGCAAGGCGCGGCTGGACGTCCTGTTTGCGCCCTTGCGCCAAGAACTGCCAGCCCTGATCGAGCGGGCCCGATCCGCGGCCAGCAGGCAGCCATCGACTGCGTGGGATCTGCCAGAGAGCAGTCAGCTGAAGCTCTGCCAGGAGCTGTTGAACGGCTGGGGTTTTGATCCGAATCGCTGCCAAACAGCCCGCTCGCCCCATCCCTTTTCCTGCACCCTGGGTCCGGCCGATTTCCGTATCACTACCCGGGTGGTGGCGGGCCAACCCCTCTCAGCCCTGCTGGCCACGGCCCATGAATGGGGCCATTCCCTCTATGAGCAGGGGCTGCCGCGCAGCGGTGACCACTATTTCCCTTGGCCCCTGGGGGATGCCACCTCCATGGGGGTGCACGAGAGCCAAAGCCTGTTCTGGGAGTGCAGGGTGGGGCGGAGTCAGGCCTTTGCCCAGGGCCTGGAGCCCTCGATTGCTGCGGCGTGGAGCCTGGCGAATCCAGGGGGTGGGGCGAACCCAGGCTCCCCCAGCCCTTGGCGCAACAGCCAGGGCTTCTGGCGCTGCCTCAATCCCCTCGAACCGGGAATGATTCGGGTTGAGGCCGATGAAATCAGCTACTGCTTGCACATCGTGCTGCGTTACGAACTCGAGCTGGCCCTACTGGATGGGGATTTGCCCGTGGCGGAGCTCCCAGGCCACTGGAACCAGCGCATGGCCGAGCTTCTGGATCTGCGCCCTTCCCATGACAGCGAAGGCTGCCTCCAGGACGTGCATTGGAGTGAGGGCTTGTTTGGCTATTTCCCCTCCTATGCCCTTGGCCACCTGATCAGTGCCCAATTGGGTGAGGCCATGGAACGGGACCTTGGCGGAGCGGGCTCCATCGAAGCGCGGGTCGCCAAAGGGGATGGGGCCAGCCTCAAGCAGTGGCTTGCGGAGCACGTCTACCCCTTGGGCCGCCAGGTCAATGGCGAAGAGCTGGTCAAGCAGGTGAGCGGTCAGGATCTCAGGGCCGAACCCTTCCTGGCCTATCTCAGGGCCAAATTGGAGCGGTTGGTGGCTCCTTAGGATGGCGCGGCGCAAAAGCTTCTTTCTTCATGGCGAATATCGACCACGCCCCCAGCCGCACGATGCTCAACCTGCTGCACGTGCTGCCGGCCTTCGCCGATGAATCGGAACTGCGGCTCAACACAATCGTTGAGCTCAACTCCATGACGATCAACAAGTACGAGCTGATCACGGAAACCGGCCACCTCAAGCTGGATCGGGTGGGGTATTCCTCGCTGTCCTATCCCTTTGCCTATGGATGCATTCCCCGTACTTGGGACGAGGACGGGGACCCCTTGGATATTGAAATCGTTGGTGTCACCGAACCCTTGGTGCCCGGATCGATCGTGGAGGCCAGGATTATCGGCATCATGAAATTCGACGATGGCGGCGAAGTGGATGACAAGGTCATCGCCGTGCTCGCCGATGACAAGCGGATGGACCACATCACCAGCTACACCCAGCTCGGCGACCATTGGCTCAAGGAAACCCAGTACTACTGGGAGCACTACAAGGATCTCAAAAAGCCCGGCACCTGCAAGGTGAATGGTTTCTTTGATTCGACCGAGGCCGTCAAGATCATCAAAGATTGCGAAGGTCGCTATTTGGCCACGATTGAACCCCAGTTGGTCAATTAAGCCAGCAGTCCAGCCTTTCGGGTTTGGCTTGTTCGCCAACGGGAAAAAGTCAAACCCTTCCAACGACAAAATACTCGAACGACGAAACAGCCCAAACCCGGAAGACTTTCTGTAGATCAGCGGCCTAGTCGTTGGCTCTTGTCCGTTCGCTGCCTACGTTTGTGGATCAAGGTTTTGCCGATGTCCACTCCCCAAGCACGCCACCTCGACCAGCTGAACAGCACGGCGCTGAAGTGGTCCAGTGATGGGGAGCTCTCGGCCCTTGATCTCGAGCGGATCATTGCCCGGCTGGCCGATGTTGATCCTGCCCTCCAAGGGGCCCGCAGGTCTGCCCAAGGGCGTCCTCCTGGCAAGAATTGATCGGGATTAGAGAACCAAAGCCCTAGAAGAACCAAACCCTTCAAGAGCCCAAGCCCAGGGATTTGTCTGAATCTTCGGTCTCCTCTTCATCTCTGGGTTCCTCTTCAACCCTTGGCTCCTCCCCAACCGGCTTTTCGCTTGCGCCGCCCTTGGTGAGATGTTTGGCCAGGGCCCTCGATAGGCCATCCCTGCTGGCGACGCCCCGCAAGGCCGACAGGGGCAGGCCGCCGCTTGGTAAACCATGGGGCAGCGCTCCCGCCACACCTGCCGGGAGCGCAAAGATCGGCACTTGGCGGAGTCCGTTCGGGGTGAGTTGATCTTCCAATTGGGCCAGATGGGCCGTTTCGGGTAGCCAAACCAAATCGCCCCGGCGGCAGGACTTGAGGGTGGGGATGGCCGTTGGCTCTTGGGCCGTTGGTTTTTGGGCCGTTGGGTTTTGGGCCGTTGGGTTTTGATTGGTGCCGGCAGCTTGGTATGAACTCAGTGCCCGCTGCAGATCGGGCAGGGTCACCAGGCCCAGCACCCAGGGGCCATCAGCCACAACTAAACAGTGGCCATGGCTTTCCACAAGCTGGCCGAGGGCTTCATTGGCAGGCAACGCAGCGGGTAGCACCAGGGGGGCTTCCGGTTCATAGGCATCCCGTACGGACAAGCCGGTGAGTTGCCGGCGCCGCTTCTCCTCCAAGAGATCGGGCCCCAGCAGGCCTGGATCGGCCAACCCCTGCCAGCGCTCCACCAGGGCCGCACTCAAGCCTGCGGCGGCCATCAGGGGCAGCACAATCCGAATGTCATGGGTGAGCTCAAACAGCAGCAATAGGGCCGTGAGAGGGGCCCGCGCGCTGCCCGCAAGCACGGCGGCCATGCCCACCATCGCGTAGGCCGGCGGCTCCGCCACCGGCAAATGCAAGCCGCTTTCACCCAGTAATTGGCCATAGCAATTACCGAGCACGGCTCCTAAAAACAGCGATGGGGCAAAACCGCCGCCCACAAACCCCGTGGCGTTGCTGATCCCCGTGGCCAGCAGCTTCACCCCCAGCAGCGCCACCAGGGTGGCCAAGGGCACCCCCCCATTGCTGCCCAAGAGGGCCTCAATGGTGTCGTAGCCCACCCCCAGCACCTGGGGGAAGAGCAGGGCAATCAAGCCCACCAAGGCACCCCCGATGGCGGTGGGTACCCCGGCGGGCAGTTTGTTCAACCTGCTTTGCAGGGCCTCACTGCGGCCAGCCGCCAGCAGGCTGACCAGGGCCCACGACATCAAGCTCGCCAGCAGGCCCAGGCCCAGATAGAGCGGCAGTTCCAGGGGCGAGCGCACTTCGTAGGCGGGCAGGCGCAGGATCGGCGAATCGCCAAGCGCCAGCTGGGTGACCAGCGATGAGGCCACGGCCGCCACCAACACGGCCCGCACACTCGGGCGACCCTGCAGCCCACTGAAACTGCCTTCCAGGGCGAAGAAGACCCCGGCAATGGGGGCCTTGAAGCCCGCGGCCAAACCGGCGGCCACCCCTGCTGCTACCAGGGCTTTTTGGCTCTGGGGGGACAGGCTGCCCCGCAGGGCCACCCAGAGGCCGATATTCCCTCCACTTTCCACACTGGGGCCCTCAGGTCCCAGGGAGGCACCGCTGCCCAAGCTCACCGATGCACCCAGCAGCCGTTGGAAGGGCAGCTTGGGTTTGGCCGTGACGGCCCCATCAGCCATCGCCATCAGGCTGGGCAGGCCCGGGCCCAGGTCGCCCGAGAAGCGCCGAATCAGGCCCACCACGAAGCCCCCCAGGGTTGGCACCACCACCACCGGCCAGAGGCTGAGCCAATCGGGCAGCAGGGAGGTGGGCAGCGGTGGCGGTTCGGGTGCCGCCGGTGGTGGTGGCAGATAGCCCAGGCCGCCAAGACCCACCTGCAGCAGGGCCTGCAAGGGCGTGCCAGTGGCTTGGACGATCGGCGGTAGCTCGGGGGGGAGTTCGGGAGGTTGGCCTTGGCCCAAGGCCAAAAGCCCCTCCACAAAGGTGCCAAACAGGCCGTTATTGATGAAGGCCAGCAGCTCATGGAATGCCACCACGGCCCCTCCGGTGAGGGTGCCCACCAGGGCAGCCCAAGCCAGCAGGCTCCACTGAAAGGGGAGCGGTCGAGCTCCCAGGTCTAGCTCGAGCTCATGCTCTGTGGAATCAGGCTTCTGGCCGGACGGTTGCAAAAATCTCCTCCAGGATCTCTCCTGCACCCTGGGCCCTTAGGGCTTCGGCAAGGGCAATGCCGATCGCCTCTGGGTCAGTTTGATCGCCGCGGGCTTCATCGCGGATCAGGCGAAGGCCATCCAGGCTCGCCACCATGCCTGTGAGCACCAGTTGGTCGCCTTCGAACTGGGAATTCACCCCAATGGGCACCTGGCAGCCTCCCTCCAGCTGGCGCAGGAAGGCCCGCTCCGCCAGGCAGCGGCGGGCGGTGGGCAGGTGTTCCAGCACCTTGATTTGGGCGAGCACCTCCCCATCCCCTTCCCGGCACTCGATACCCAGGGCCCCTTGGCCCACGGCATGGAGCGAAATGGAGGGATCGATCAATTCGTGGATGCGATCCCCAAGCCCCAGGCGCCCCAGGCCGGCTGCGGCCAAGATCAGGCAATCAAAGTCGCCGGCATCGAGTTTCTCGAGGCGGGTGATCACGTTGCCCCGCACGTCCTTAAACGTGAGGTGGGGGTAGTGGTGGCGCAGTTGGGCGAGGCGCCGCAGGGAGCTGGTGCCCACCACGCAGCCGGGGGGCAGCGTGGCCAGGGTCTTGTCCTGGTGTTTGGCATGGACCACCAGGGCATCGGCTGGATCTTCCCGCTCGGTGATGCAGCCCAGCATCAAACCCTCCGGAAGATTCGTGGGCAAGTCCTTGAGGCTGTGTACGGCGATGTCGGCCAAATTGACCAACATCTGGGCTTCCAATTCCTTGGTGAAGAGGCCCTTGTCGCCGATCTTGGCGAGGGCCACATCCAGAATTTTGTCGCCCTTGGTGGCCATGGCCTCAACCGTGATCTCCAGGCCGTCGTGGGCCTTGCCCAGCTCATCGCGGACCCAATGGGTTTGCACCATGGCCAGCTGGCTGCGGCGGGAGGCGATACGCAGGGGGTTGGCCATCAGTGCCGGGTCACAGCCCCCCAGCCTAAGGATTGATGGGCAGTGGCCCCTTGGTTTGGGGTCCGAACCGTGATCTGCTGAAAACCTTTCTCGGCCCTAGGCAAATCGGCTCTAGGCAATTCGGCCCTAGCCAAAGAAGCCGAGGGGAAGGGGGCCCCAGGTGTCCTCCGAAGCCGGATCGCTGCTGCTGTGGCCGGTGATCAAGATCCCTTCCCCCAGCCCCGCTTCCTGGCGAACCGCATAGAGGCCGGTGCTTTGGTTGCCCTTCAGGAACACGCCCCCGGCCTGGTCATCGGGTGCAGCTGGCTCCGATGCGGGCGATTCAGCCAGGGGTTTCCAGTCAAGGCGCCCTTCGAGGGATCGCAGGCTGGCAATGGCTTGGCTGGCCGAAGGGGCCATCACCCCCACGGTGAACCACTCACAGCGGGCCATGGCCTCCTGCAACGCTTGGGCCAAGGCCGGGGTCTCGCCCTCGGTGAGGGCGGGGGCGGTGCGCAACCCCCTCAGCGAGATCAGGCTTGTTGGGGTAGGGGCGTTCATGGCCTGAGGACTGTCGCCTTCCACTCTGCAGGAGCCAAGGCTGGGTTCTAGCCGACATAGCATTGATCAACCCTGGACGTTGTGTGTCTGGAATTGTCCAACCCCAGCCCCGGCACTTCACCGGTCCTGTCCCCTCCTGGCGGGCCAGGAATCTGGGTGGTTGCGGCGTGTTTTAACGAAGCGGCCGGCATTCGAGCGTTCATTGCCGCCATTCGAAGCCAACCGGGGATCGAGCGGTTGGTTCTCGTTGACGACGGCTCGAAGGACACCAGCGCCAGCATCATCCGCAACCTGCTGAACCAAGATCACCAAGGGGGATCGGCGCTGGCCTGTGAGATCACCCTGATCGGCCTCACCCGCAACTTTGGTAAGGAGGCGGCGATGCTGGCCGGCTTAGATTTTGCCAAGGGACAGTGCGATGCGGTGATCCTGATGGATTCGGATCTCCAACATCCGCCAGCACTGATTCCCGAGATGGTGGCAGCCTTTGAAGCCGGTGCCGAGATTGTCACGGCCATCAGGAAGAACCGCCAAGGGGAATCGGGCTTGAAGGTTGCTACATCCCGCTGGTTTTACTCCCTCTTCAATAGCCTGGTGGATTCCATTCAGCTGGTTGATGGCGCCGGAGATTACCGATTGCTGAGTGCCCCGGCCCTCGAGGCCCTCACGCGCCTTCGCGAAGGCGTGCGCTTCTCTAAAGGGCTATTTCCTTGGATTGGCTTCAAGAATGTGGACCTGCTGTTTGACTGTCCGACCCGCACGAGCGGCGCAACCTCCTGGACGATGAGCAGGCTTTGGAACTATGCCCTGGATGGGATCTTTGGGTTTTCACTCGTTCCTTTGAAGGTTTGGTCGCGGCTAGGGGCGATTATTTCAGCGTCAAGCGTTGTCTATGCGATCTATTTTGCAGTCCATACCTTGCTCTATGGGGCCGATGTGGCAGGTTTTCCTAGCCTGATTGTTGCTATCACCTTCCTGGGAGGTATTCAATTGATTGGCATTGGCATCCTTGGAGAATATATCGGCCGCATTTTCCTAGAAGTTAAGGCTAGGCCCGTCTATCTGATCCGTTCCGTCGAGGGCTCAAAAAGATTGAAATCTTCGGTGAGTTGAGCCAAAGATTGGTATTCCCTTTGGCGCCAGGTTGAAGCGTAAAAGCCTAAAGATAAACTGTAGCGACTATCGATGGTCCCTGCAGAATTTGACCCGCCTGGGTCAGATCCATTCGAATGAGATCGCTTGGCGGGGTGGATTAATAGCAGTGGGGCCGTAGCGCTGTCGCTACCAGGTATGGGGGTCTGCTTCGAGAGGTGCACAAACGAAGCCCTCAGCGTTGAACCTGCCATGCGACCGGTAAAAAGTACCCCGGCAAAACTGCTGTTGGTTGCAATCTTCTTTCGTTTCAGTGATGGTTGTATTGCTGATGAAAGCAGGCTGAGGATCAGCCATTTGAGCAATCCAGCTGAGAGGAGGGCTTCAACCCAGGCCGCGCAGTTGATCTCTGTGGGCCAGGGTTCGCGAATGGTGCGTAGCCAAACGGGCCGCAGGCTTGGTTCGAGTTTGAGGAGTTCGCGCCAGACCAGCGGTACCAAGTGAATGTGTTGATGTCCATCCAGGTGGACGGATTGGGCGCCAAGTAAGGACTGAAATCTGAGGATTTGAGCTTTGATTTCTGTTGCTAATTGGCGTGCGAGTTTGCTGGTATGCCTTCTTGGCCAAAGGGAGGCCAGGAGCAGTTGGCCAAAGCCAAGGTTGAGTAAGCCCTGGCCATTGACAAGCAGGGGGATCTCGGCCGGCGTAGAGATCGGCGGGCCTTCGCTCAGCACCAGATGGAGGTAGACCTTGAGCCCTGGACGGTTACGTAGGCCAGCCATGGCGTGGGCCACGGCAGGGCCGGCAACCATCAGGCTGGCGCCCTGCAGTTTGCCAGCGTCTGCCAGATCGAAAATGGCGTCGTTGATGGCTTCATCAAGGCCGAGATCATCGGCATGGCAATCAGGCCGTCTGCTGTGAATCCCTGGTTGTAGCCGAACCACATGGTCGGCCGCAAAGGTCCAAACCCCGTAGTTCACAGCCGTTGGCGTGAACACAAGAATCAGCGTGGCCATGGGGCTCTTGGCCCAGGCAGCAAAGACTGCCGGCAGCAGCAGGCTTAGAACCACATTTAGGGCCAGCTGCAGCAGCAGCCAGCGGCGTGGGAAGACCTTCCCTTTGGTTTTCTGTCGAAAGCTGACCTTGGAATGGGCGAGGTAGCTCCACAAAGACGCGACCAAAAAACCCGTGAGGTTCGCCACCGGTAAGGGCACCCCAATGCGGGGCAAGAAGACCAGGGCCAGGGCGTGGAGTCCTGCTGAGATGGCTCCGACCAGTCCATAGAGACCGAGATTGGCGACCACGTTGCTTCTAACCCTGGGGCTTGGCAGAAGGGATTGGGAGATCCGGGGTCTCGGAGTAAAGGCTGTAGCGGGAGAACGCCTTGACTTTTTTTAATCGGTCTTGAATCAGGGATCTGACCTCAGGATCTTGCCCATTGCCGATGGCCACAATGAGACTATCCTGATTGTCCAGGCGTTCGATTAGGGCTGATGTGGTTGGTACAGCAGTGAGGTTTCCATTGCTATAGAACGAAGCGGAATATGGATACTGGCCTAGATAAACCAATGGTGCACTCTTGCTGGAGCTATTGGTGCCGTCGTTAGTAAGCTGGGTTTGGTAGTAGTGAATGAGGGAGCGCTCTGACTTGCGTTCTCCATAGCCAGTGGTTGGAAATACAATAAGAAAAGCCAGGGAGATAAATAAGACTGTTGATAAACCTGTGGCAAGCAGCTTATCCACTCGGTGGGGGTCTTTGCGAACAAGATAGAAGCCACCCAGGAGGGAGAGTGCCGGAATGCCTGGGAGCACATAGGGCATGATGATGTTGCTGGCAAACGTAAAGAACACTACTGGCATCAGCCCCCATGCCAGGAGGTAATTTCTCCAAGCTATCTGGCTTGAATTAATCGCTTTGGCTGATAAATTCAGGGGCTGGGCAAGGCTAGATTTTCGGCCTTTGCCAAAGCCTAAGAACCCTGGAATGAGTCCGGTCCAAGGGATCAGCATTAAGAGCAAGAACAACCAGATCATTCCCCGCGGATAGTCATGGGCATGGCCGTACAGATCACCATCCCACCCCGGAATCAAGAATCTTTTGATATGTTCTCCAACGAGGAAATAATTCAGAAAGCCAGACGTTTTTTGCTCGGCAGCCCAATACCAGGGCGCTGCAATGGCCAGGCTCAAAATGAAACCACGGACCCAGGGCAGGCGACGTACCTCCGGCCAATAGGAACGGCTGGCTAGCAGCCAGGCTCCAATCGCCAGCCCGGCCAACACCGGCGCTAAGGGCCCCTTGGCCAGCAACCCCCAGCCAAGGCTTATAAAAAATAGCCAACGGGCACGGGTTTGAAGGGCAGGCAGTTGGTTGGGCTGGACAGCTAGCCAGAAACTCCACATCGATAACGTCAAGCCGAGCGTTAAGGCCATGTCGGTCATGACAGCTCCCGACGCGAAGTAATAAATCAGGCAGCCCGTCAGCAGCGATACGGCGATGACTGCTTCACGAATGGAACGGCGGGCTGCCAGGTCCCACACCAACCATCCACCTAAAACCCCCAGGATCCAATGGGGTAGGCGGGCCGTGAATTCATTGACTCCAAACAACTTGAAGCTCAGGGCCGTACACCAAAAGGAGAGAGGTGGCTTTCCCCAAAAAGGAATGTCAGGACGAAACCATGGCGTGATCCAATCACCGCTCTCAGCCATCATTCGGCCAATGTCGCCGTAGCGAGCTTCCGTTGTGTCCATGAGGGGATAGGCCCCCGATATGGCTAGGCGAACCAATGCCACCACAAACACCAATACCAAGAGGCGATTGGCTTGGAGAAGGCCCATCAAACCAGGAAAAACTCTGGCGACAGGCCTTAGAAATTTAGGCATTCAAAACTTGTCAGTACGTCTGTTTAGATTGTGAAGCGTCTCCTGGAAGTAATCCTGGCTACTTGATGTATTCCTTGAGAACGCCATTTCGGTTGGGATGGCGCAGTTTGCGTAGGGCCTTCGCTTCGATCTGGCGAATCCGTTCGCGGGTGACATCAAAAATTTGACCGATTTCCTCGAGGGTCTTCATTCTTCCGTCATCGAGGCCATAACGGAGGCGAAGAACGTCCCGTTCCCGGGGGCTTAACGTTGCGAGCACGCCCTCCAAGTCTTCGCGCAGCAGATTTTTGGCCACGTCCTGCTCGGGATTCTCGATGTCGGCTTCGATGAAATCACCAAGGCGCGAATCTTCCTCTTTGCCGATGGGGGTTTCCAGGGAAATCGGCAGTTGGGCCGACTTTGCGATGAAGCGGAGTTTCTCGATGGTCATTTCCATCGACTCCGCAATTTCTTCCTCCGTGGGTTTGCGCCCAAACTCTTGGGAGAGGGTTTTTGTTGTTTTTTTGATGCGAGAGATGGTCTCGTACAGGTGCACCGGCAGTCGGATGGTGCGGCTTTGATCGGCAATGGCCCGGGTGATGGCCTGTCGAATCCACCATGTGGCGTAGGTGGAGAACTTGTAACCCTTCTCGTGGTCGAATTTCTCCGCTGCCCGAATCAGGCCAAGGCTGCCTTCCTGAATGAGGTCCTGGAATGACAGGCCCCGATTCATGTATTTCTTAGCGATCGAGACCACCAAACGCAGGTTCGACTGAACCATTTTTTCCTTGGCCCGCCGGCCAAGCATCAGCCTGCGGCGGAACTTGATTAGGGGCATCTCGACCAGGCCAGCCCATTCCTTGTTGTCAGGGAGGTGGCCGCTGTCGACTTCGAATTGGGCCGCCAGTTCTTCGAGGTGAAGCAAGTCGGCAATTTTGCGGGCCAGCTCGATCTCTTCGTCCGGGCGTAAGAGGCGAATCCTGCCGATTTCCTGGAGGTACACCCGAATCGAATCTTCGGTGTAGACCCCCTTGGGCCCAATCTTGATGCTGGCTAGGGCCTTGGCTGCCTTGTCGTCCTTTTCCCCGTTGGCGATGGCCAGATCGACGGGCGAGTCTGCAGGTGCCTCCAGCAGAGCCTCAGCGGCCGCATCGAGGGAAGCTAGAGCTTTGGACGAAGATTGATCTGAGGCGGTCTTGGCTTTGGCTGCAGTTTTGGGCTTGGCGGCTGCTTTGGGTGCTGCAGTTTTCTTGGCAGCTGGCTTCTTAGTGGCGGCTGGCTTTTTTGCGGCTGCGGCCTTGCTCTCAGCAGTCACCTTTTTTTCTGCCGGCTTTTTCTTCGCTGCCGGCGCTTTGACGGCCACCGCTTCCCCATCGGGGGTGGCAACCACAAGAATTTCTGGGGAGTCTTTCAACGGTGAAGCAGCAGGGCTCATGGGAAGCAAGCAACAGAGAGAACGCAGGCACAACCCTCACTGCTAGGGCCACCGGACCATCTGGTGGTGCTAGCAGTGAGACCCCGCTTTCGGGGAAAACCTGAAATCAGACCTACAAGGGTGAACGGACGGGGAAAGGGTCGGCGATGGGTCTGCCAAGCAGAACAGCACCCAACCCAGGCTCTGGCGAAACTGGTGGAATGGAGACGCAGAACGTGGGTGATTGGCCGAAGCCGATGCAGTGCTGTCAGGGGTGTTCGCAGACCGGGAGGCCAAAAAATGGGAGACTGGCTCCCTGGCACTCTCTACAGGTCTTCCCGCTGGAAGGAACTCTGCGTGGTTCCGACGGCAGTGTTTGGACTGCCCAACACAATCACTCTAATAATCGCCAGAGGTCTTTGCAACCTTGCTAAGCCAATGGCTCCAAATTTGGCTGGAGGCGGGCCGGGAGGGCCAGGTCTTCACCTACTCAAACCTGGAGCAGAGCCCTGTTGGGGCGGGTGATTTGGTTCGGGTCCTTCTCCAAGGTCGGCGCCATGTCGGCTTGGTGGTGGATGTTTTGGATGCCTGCCCAGTCGAGCTTGCTGGCAAAACGATTCAGCCCATCGAATCCGTGCTCCAGAGCGCGGCGGTTGACCCCAACTGGCAGGGGCTGCTGAAGGATGTGGCTGAGGCTTGCCAGACCAGCTTTTTCAAAACCCTCAAGACGGCTCTTCCCCCTGGTTGGCTAGGCCAGCGCAAGCAGGCCCCAATCCTTGAGCGCCGGCCCAGCTGGTTGATTGCCCTCGCTGGGGCGGCGCCCTTAGGGGAGAGTCCCCCCACGGCCAAGCAGCAGGACCTTCTCAACCACTTGGCGGAACAGGGCGAGCCCATCCCCTTGGCCAAGCTCTGTGGAGAGCAGGGCTTTAGCCGGGCTGTGTTGAAGGCTTTGGAGCATCGGGGGCTGGTTCAAAGGCTGCTGGCCAGCGATGGGATGGCCTTATCACCCGGCGCTTCCTCGGGCTCCCTGCGGCAACTCACCGAGGCCCAGGTTGGGGCCGTGGCGGCGATTCGAGAGGCCCCGCCAGCACAAACATTTTTGCTTTGGGGCATTACCGGTTCCGGTAAAACCGAGGTGTACCTCCAGGCCGCCGCCCAGGCGCTGGCGGCGGGTCAAAGCAGCTTGGTGCTCACCCCAGAGATCGGTTTGATCCCCCAATTGCTGGATCGCTGTCGGGAACGCTTTGGATCGCAGGTGGTGGAGTTCCATAGCGGCCTGGGCGATGCCGACCGGGTGGCCGCATGGCGCCGCTGTCTAGATGGCACCCCAGTGGTGGCGGTGGGGACGCGCTCAGCCATTTTTCTGCCGATGGCAGAGCTGGGCTTGATCGTGCTGGATGAGGAGCACGACACCTCCTACAAGCAGGACAGTTCGATGCCCTGTTATCACGCCCGGGATGTGGCCCGGCTGCGCGCCATGCGGTCTGGGGCCAAGTTGATTCTGGGCAGCGCCACGCCTTCGCTGGAAACCTGGCTCGCTTGCCAGCCGCCCCAGGGCACCACCCAACTCCTGCGCCTTCCGGAGCGGATTGGGACCCGCCCCCTCCCCCCTGTGCGCGTGATCGACATGCGCCACGAGTTGGCCGACGGGCACAGGCGCCTCATCAGCCGAGCCCTGATGGGACGGTTGGAGCTGCTGCAGGAGAAGCAGCAACAGGCCGTGATTCTTGTGCCTCGGCGGGGTTATCGGGCCTTCTTGAGCTGCCGCAGTTGCGGCGAAGTGATGATGTGCCCCCACTGCGATGTGGCCCTGACGGTCCACCGCAATGGCCAAGAGCGGGAGTGGTTGCGCTGCCACTGGTGTGATTTCCGTGCCGACATCAGCGACCGCTGCCAGCACTGCGGCTCCACGGCGTTCAAGCCCTTTGGGGCGGGGACCCAGCGGGTGATGGAGCAATTGGCCACGGAGCTGGAGGGGCTGCGCCTGCTGCGTTTCGACCGGGACACCACCCGGGGTCGCGAGGGCCATCGCCGGCTTTTGGATCGGTTTGCGGCAGGGGAAGCCGATGTCCTGGTGGGGACCCAGATGTTGGCCAAGGGGATGGACTTGCCCCGGGTCACCCTGGCCGCCGTTTTGGCGGCCGATGGCCTCTTGCACCGGCCCGACCTACGGGCCTCGGAGCACTGTCTCCAACTGCTGCTCCAATTGGCCGGCCGCGCTGGCCGGGGTGAATGGCCAGGGGAAGTGTTTGTTCAGACCTACAGCCCCGACCATCCGGTGATCCAGCACCTGGTCGACGGCCGCTACGAGCAGTTCCTGGCGGAGGAGCTGCTGATTCGCCGCCTAGGCGGCATGGTTCCGTTTAGTCGGGCGTGTTTGCTGCGCCTGAGCGGTCCAGCCGCAACCAGCACCGCTACGGCGGCGGCGGCCCTAGCGGAGCGCATTCGTCCGGAGGTGGACGCGGCGGGCTGGTTGTTGATTGGCCCTGCGCCAGCTCCGGTGGCTCGGGTGGCGGGCAAGAGCCGTTGGCAAGTGCTCTTGCATGGACCCTCTGGTGCCCCCCTGCCCTTGCCCACGGAAGCTGCCCTCCGCCAGGGATTACCTGCAGGGGTGGGCCTCACGATCGATCCGGATCCAACCTCCCTTTAAGACGTCAATCCGGCTAGGCCGGCAACTGGGGAAGGCCAAATCCCAACAGCAGGCGCAGGCGCTGCAGGCCCAGAACGACCACCAGGGCCAGGCCAATCCCGATCCCCCCGAGGCCGAGGGGACTCCAGCGCCAACAGCGCAGCTCCAAATGGTTCAGGGCTCCAAAGCGAAGGGTCCAATGCAGTTGATGGCGTGTTTTGGAAGAGCTTTGGTAAGGGCTTTGGGGGAGCGCCGTCACCGGTTCCGGTTCGGCCCGGCGCACCGCGGCGATCCCCACCGGATCCAGGGCCATCGAGAGGGTGACGCCGGGAATGGACTGCACCGCGCCGAGGTCGATGGTCACCACCAGGGTTTGCCTGACACCCACCAGCCAATTGCGCTCGTTGAGTTCCACCTCAGGGGGGGGCAGGTTGACCCCCGCCAGGGCAGCGGCAGCGGCCCCATTGGCGCGGAGCAAGCTGATGGCTTTCGCTGCGGCCACGACCGGGCTCTCGAGGGACTGCCGCCGGGGATCGGGGCCCCCGCTTCCTCCGGTCCCAGGGGTTTGGTGTAGGCCCGAGCGGCGCAGGCTCTGGCTGAACTGGCGCTGCCAAGGGGGAATGGGCGCCTGGCTGCTGGTGAGTTGATAGCCAAGTTGGAGTCGACCGGGCCCCTTGAAGTGCAGATCGGTCTGCACATCCACGCAACCGCCTAGCAAAAGACCGAGGAGCAACACCACGACGGCCAGGGCCGCAAACCCCACCGGCGCCTGGGTGGGGCCAACGGGCGGGGGCGGCGGCTCTTCGGCTGTCTTCTTTCGGCGCCCCTGGGCCCACTGCTGCATGCGCCCGGCCATGGGCTCGCTGTCCCCCAATCGGGGAAGGGTGATCGACCAGTCCCGGGGGCGTTCCAACGCTGGTGCCTCGAGCACGCCGAGCAGGTCCTTGGCCTGGGCCCGCAGGTTGGCATCGCTGCAGCGCAGGACCTGGCGGCAGCAGGCCATGGCCCGGAGCGCGTTGCCCTGGCCCATCCAGGCGGTGGCGAGCAGGAGTTGCAATTCAGCCCCTTGGGGCGTGGCCGGAGGGAAGGTCTGAACCTGGGCCTCCAGGGAGCGGACCACCAAGCCGTAGTCGCCCCGTTCGAGGCCAATCCGCGCTGGCAAGAAAGGATCGGCCGGTAGATCGGAAGTGCTCAAGGGGCCAACCGTGCCTTAGGCCTTTAGCGAGCGTTGGCTGCCCACCACCATCGTGCCAATCCCAGCATCGGAGAACACTTCCAGCAACAGGGCATGGGCGACCCGGCCATCGATGATGTGGGCCGCTGCAACCCCCTGGGCCAGGGCCCGAATGCAGCATTCGGTTTTGGGTGTCATACCGCCATCGACGACCCCAGTGGCGATTAATTCGCGGGCGTCGGCCATGGTGAGCTGCCGGATCAGGGAGCCAGGTTCCTGCCGGTTCCTCAAGATGCCGGCGGTGTCGGTGAGCAGGATCAGCTTTTCGGCCTGGAGTGCGGCGGCCAATTCGCCAGCCACGGTGTCGGCATTGATGTTGTGGGCCTGGCCCGAGCCATCGGCGGCCACGCTGGAAATCACGGGGATGTAGCCCGCCTCCAGCAGGGGATGGAGAACGGCCGGATCGACGGCGGCCACGTCGCCCACCAACCCATTGGAGCCGTCGCCGTAGGTGCGCGCTTTCACCAAGCTGCCGTCACTGCCGCAGAGGCCCACGGCCCTGCCGCCCACTTTGTTGAGGCCATTGACGATGTGCTTGTTGACCCGGCCAACGAGCACCATCTCCACCACATCCATCGTGGCGGGGGTGGTGACCCTGAGGCCGTTACGAAATTCGGGCTCGATGTTGAGTCGGGTCAGCCAGTCGTTGATTTCCGGCCCACCGCCGTGCACCACCACCGGCTGAACTCCCACCGAGGCCAGCAACACCAGATCGCGGTACACCGCGTCGCGCAACTCGGCTGAGGCCATCGCCGCCCCGCCGTACTTCACCACCACCCGCCGGCCAGCGAAGCGTTGGATGTAGGGCAGGGCCTCGCTGAGGACCGACACCCGCAACGTGTCTTGGTTGCTGATCAAAGAATCGGAAGACAAGGCGGTAGGCACCTCAGAGGACTAGGCCACCCCAGCTTGGGGCAGCAAGCTCAAACGGAATGATCCTTGACCAGTCGGCTCGAGTTCGGCCACCAGGTTGGGGCCAAAGAAGCGACCCAGCCGCTCCTGTTGGGTCTGCCAGCGGCTGAAGGCGACGCCTTCGCAGCGGAAGGAGAGCCGCAGGCCATAAAGACCGCTGCAATCCAGCTCTTCAATGGAAACCAGCTGGGGTGGGGCGTCCTCGTCCCAGAGCTTCAGGGACTCGAGGGAGCTCTCGAGGTGGGCCTTTTGGCCATAGCGCCAGCGCACCACGTCCGCCAGGAGCTTGGCCAGGGGCTCGCTGGTGGTTTGCTCCCGCAGGGCCTTGAACTGGCTGGCCTGCGTCAGTCTCTTGGCAGGCGGCAACTCAGATGATTTGAGGGCCAGGCCCCCGATGAAGATCGGGATCCCATAAAAAATGGTGGGCAAACTCAGGTTCGGACTATCGGTGAGATAGGCAATCGAACCAATGACTGTGAGGAAGGCGCCGGCCACCGTGACGAGGCTGCCGGGTGAGAAAAGTGCTTGCATGAGGTCATCTTCCCGTATGCCGATGACCACTGCTGAGCTCCCAACCCAAGAGTTAGTGGCCCAATTGCGTGCCGATCGCCTGTGGTTGCTCCGTCAGATTGATGCGGGCCGCTGGCCAGAATGGCGCCTGGACCTGGCCGCCCTGGAGAGGGAGCTGGGCCAATTGCTCGAGCAGGTTGAGGAGCAGCTCTAGCTGATCACTGCTTCAGAAAGGGATCTCGTCGTCGGTATCGCCCAGATCGGGCACCAAGGGCGAGGTGTTCCAGGAGGCCGGCTCCTGGGCCGCTGGTGCAGCCATCGCCGCCGGCTCTGGTGCGGATACCCGCCGGGGAGCCGGGGCCGCAGGGCGGCCAGCCCCCGATGGGGCAGAACTTGGCTGAAACGATGGGTTAGCTGCCTGGGCTGGGGGCATGGCTACTCCAGGGCTTCCCACGGAATGGAGCCTGGCCAGGGTGAACTCGGCCTTCTTCTCTTTGACGCCGTCCTGGCGGGTCACGGTGTTCATCCGCAGCCGACCCTCAATCACCAGGCGCTGGCCCACCTGGACGCGATTTTGCAGGTCCTGGGCCAGATTGCCCCAGCCGACCACCTTGAGCTGGCCGGGGGGGTCGTCTGCCCGTAGACCTTCAAGCTGGACAGCCATCTCAGCCACAGGCGTCTGGTTGTCCTGGGTGTAGCGCACCTGGGGGGCCTCCAGTACGTCAACCTCGAGCAAACAGTGATTCACACCCCAGGACCCATTGGTTGCGCCATCCTGATGCACGACCCTCCATTGCACCAGGCCTCGCCGCGTCTTTGGCTGTTTGCTGGCACCGGGGAGGGACCTCCCCTGGCCTCAGCCCTGCTGGCCATGGGATGGCACGTGAAGCTCAGTCTGGTCAGTGGGGACGCCCTGCGGGCCTATGGGCCCCACCCGCGCCTGGAGCCAGCGATTGGGCCGATTGGATCGGCGGAAGCCATCGCCGCGGCCTTGGATCGGGCCGAGGTGATTGGGGAGCCCTGCCAGGTGGTGGTCGACGCCACCCATCCCTTTGCATGCCAGATCAGTGCCGATCTGGCCGAGGTTTGCCTGGGCAGGTCCCAGGCGCTGCTGCGGTTGCGTCGTGGGGGAGTTTTCCCAGAGCTGGGGGGGGCTGGCCCTGGGCCCCGTCAGGCCAGAGGGGTGCAGGTGCTTTCGGGGTTGGAGAGTCTCTCGGATCTCAACCTGCGCCAGGAGAAGCTGCTGCTTGCCATTGGCCATCGCCAGCTCGCTAGGGCCGTGGCGCTAACCCCTGGGGCCGTGCACCATGCCCGGCTGCTTCCCCATGGGACCAGCCTTCAGCAGGCCATGGCCGCCGGGTTGGCTGCAAACCGGGTGGCTTGCCTGCGGCCGGGCCCAGGGCCGGGGGGGCCTTTGTTTGCAGCCAGTATTCAGGAGGCCCTGGTGCGGCAATGGGGGATCACCACGATCCTGGCGCGTCAATCGGGCGGGGTCACGGAAGCCTGTTGGCGGGATGTGGCCCAGCGGTTGTCGCTGACGTTGCTTTTGCTGCAACGCCCCGCTGAGCCCGAAGGGGTGCCCGCCTACGGCCAGGCCGAGCTGCTGAACCAGCTTCTAGAACGCATCACCACGCTGGAGAGCTCCAGAGGGTTAACCGAGTAAGCCTTAACCAAGCAAGCCTTAGCCCAGGTGCTTCGCCACCAACTCCTGGAGGGAGGCCTGGGGTCTGGGTCCGAGTTGGGTCACGACTAACCCGGCGCAGAGCGATCCCAGCTGGCCGCAGCGCTCGAGGCTGTCGCCCCGGGTGTAGCCATGCAAGAAGCCCGCGGCATAGAGATCCCCAGCCCCGGTGGTGTCCACCAAGGCACCCAGCACGTAGGGAGGCACCACGATGGTTTCTTCGCCGCTCAACACCACCGAGCCCTGCTCGCTGCGGGTCAGGGCAGCCACCTTGCAACGGCCGCGGACCTGATCGGCAGCCTCCTCGAAGCTGTTGGCTTTGTAGAGGGCTGTGATTTCCATTTCGTTGGCAAACAGCACATCCACATGGCCATCGACGAGCTCCAGGAAGCTGTCGCGGTGGCGCTCCACGCAGAAGGCATCGGAGAGGCTGAGGGCCACTTCTCCCCCGTGGGCCCTCGCCACTTCAGCGGCGGCGACGAAGGCCTTTTTGGCGTCATCGCTATCCCACAGATAGCCCTCCAGGTAGAGCATCTGGGCCTGGGCCACCATCTCCAGATCGAGGTCTGCGGGATCCAGGCCCACCGATGCCCCGAGGTAGGTGCACATGGTGCGCTGGGCATCGGGGGTGACCAGGATCAGGCAGCGGGCCGTCGAGGCTCCTGAGGTGGCCGCTGGCGTTTCGAAGCGGGCGCCCACCGAGCGAATGTCGTGGGCAAAAATCTCCCCGAGTTGGTCGTCCCGCACCCGGCCGATGAAGCCGGCCCGGCTGCCCAGTTGGGCGATGCCCGCCAGGGTGTTGGCGGCTGAGCCGCCGGAGGTTTCCAGGCCAGGTCCAAGGCTGCCGTAGAGCCGTTCGGCCTGGGCCTCATCCACCAGGGCCATGGTGCCCTTGGTGAGTGCGTGGTTGTCGAGGAAGGTCTCCTCGGTTTGCACGAGCACATCCACGATGGCGTTGCCGATGCCAACGACATCGAGGGTTTTGGCTGTCATGCGGAGATTGGGGGAAAGGGGCCTGGGCCTGGGGGCCTTGTTTAGGCGCTGAGCAGGGCCCGCTTGGGACCATGGATCGGATCTTCCACCACGATCGTCTGATCGCGGTTGGCACCCAGCGACACAATCGCGATGGGCACCTCCATCAAGTCGGCCAGGAACCGCAGATAACTCATGGCGGTGGCAGGAAGTTCCTCGAGGGTGCGGCAATCAGCCGTGGAGCACTGCCAGCCAGGCAGGGTTTCAAAGATCGGCTTGCAGCGGGCGAAGTCCTCGGCGCTGCTGGGGAAATAGTCCACCCTTTGGCCATCGAGGTCGTAGGCCACGCAAACCTGGATCTCATCCAATTCATCCAGCACATCCAGCTTGGTGATGGCCAGGCAATCCAGGCCGTTCACCTGTACGGCATAGCGTCCGATCACGCCGTCAAACCAGCCGCAGCGCCGGCGACGGCCGGTGGTGGTGCCGTATTCGCCACCCCGATCGCAGAGGTGGTCGTTGAGGCTGCCCTCGAGCTCGGTGGGGAAGGGACCTTCCCCCACCCGGGTGGTGTAGGCCTTGGCCACCCCAATCACCCGGTCGATCAGGGTTGGGCCCACGCCGGCTCCAATGCAGGCACCCCCGCTCACGGGATTGGAAGAGGTGACGTAGGGATAGGTGCCGTGATCCAAGTCGAGAAGGGTGCCTTGGGCGCCTTCAAACAGGATGTTTTTGCGGCCCCGGGCGGCCTGATGGATGGCCCTGGTGCAGTCGACCACATGGGTGGCAAGCCGTTTGCCATAGGCCACGTACTCGGTGACTACGGCATCGAAGTCGAGCTGCTCGAGGCCGTAGAGCTTCTGAAGGATTTCGTTCTTCTCAGCCAGGGGACCGGCAAGACGATCCCGCAGCCTGGCCTCATCAAGGATGTCGAGGATCCTGATGCCGTTGCGCTCTGACTTGTCGGCATAGGTGGGGCCAATGCCCCGACCGGTGGTGCCGATGCGGCGGTCGCCGCGGCGCTGTTCCATCGCCTGGTCGAGCAGGCGGTGGTAAGGCATGGTCACGTGGGCCGTGCTGGCCAACTTCAGGCCGCTGATATCGATGCCGTAGCCCTTGAGCATCTCGAGCTCGCCAAGCATCACCTTGGGATCGACGACCGTGCCTGAACCAATCAGGCAGATGGTGTCGGGATAGAGAATTCCGGAGGGGATCAGGTGCAGCTTCAGCACCTTGTCGTCCACCACGATGGTGTGGCCGGCATTTACCCCCCCTTGGTAGCGGACCACCACATCGGCTGAACGGCTCAGCAGATCGGTGATCTTGCCTTTACCCTCGTCGCCCCACTGCGCACCTATGACGACAACGTTGGCCAAACACACGGCGGCCCGAAGCCGCTTCTGAGCACAATCCGTGAGCTTCTCAGATGGAATGCCCCTTCGTCAAAAAGGTGGCCCTCCGGCGGGGCCTAGGCACCCCGGGTGACGTTGACCTCAGCTTTCTTCAGCTCCTTGGTGAGGCGCTCCTTGAGGGCATCGGGAAGGGGCCGATTCGGGTAGTTGGTGTAGTGACCAGCAAGGGAATTGACCGCTGTCTGCATGGTGGTGAAGGAGCCCAGGCCATTGATGGCACTGCGGGGGCGGTAGCGGGCCACGTAGCCAGTCATCAAACTGCGGGCTTGGCTTTCCGCTTCGGGGCGGCCGGGATCATCGGCGCCCAGGGCGATGGTGGACAGCAGGACATCGGCCACGGCCACGGTGTCTTCGAGGTAATTGCCGCTCAGTCCGGTGGTCGAGGCATTGCAGCCCGTTAGGAGCAGGCATGCACCCAGGCAAAGGGCCATGAAGCCGCCCAGGTACCGCTGGGTCCAGGCAGTGATGGCAGCGGTCATGGGGGGATGGCGGCGGATAGGGATCGTAGGGGGCCGCATTCATCAAGGCGCTAGATCAAAGGATCTAGATCCCGCCCCGCTGCTGCTGCAAGACCGGCAACAGCGTGGTGAGCAGGTTTGTGGCGCCTATATCCCGCTTCTCCCCCGTGGCCCGTTCCACCAGTTCCACCAGGCCCTCGCCAGCGCCGCGGCCCACCACCACGCGCCAGGGGATGCCCACCAGGTCTGCGTCTTTGAACTTGACCCCAGCCCGTTCGGTGCGGTCATCCAACAGGGCATCCACGCCGGCCTCCTGGAGTTGGCCGTAGAGCTGCTCGGCGAGTTCGGCTTGGCTGGGCTCGGCAATGTTGGCGGGAACCACAATCACCTCAAACGGGGCAATTGAAACGGGCCAGCAGATCCCATGGGCGTCGTGGTGTTGCTCCACGGCGGCTTGGGCCAGCCGGGACACCCCAATGCCGTAGCAGCCCATCCACAGGGCCTCTTCCGTGCCGCTTTCCGTGGTGAATCGGGCCCCAAGGGCTTCGGAGTACTTGCGGCCCAGTTGGAAGATGTGGCCCACCTCAATGCCCCTGGAGGCTTCGAGGGTTTGGGAGGGGTCGTGGCAGCAGCCATCGCCCGGTTGGGCCGATCGCAAATCCACCGCCTCTGGGCAGGCCACCAGCTCATCCCAAGCCGCTCCCACCAGGTGGGTATCAACTTGATTGGCCCCGCAGACAAAGCGATTGAGGGCAGTGGCCGTGGGATCGGCGAGCCTCAAGAACTGGACGCGCCATTGGCTTGCACCCCCTAAAGCTGCATCGCTCAGATGGGGGCCCAAGGAGCCAAAGGGCAGGGGATCGAGGCCCTGGCTTGCCAATTGATCAACGCTGATCGGGGCAATCTCCAGCAGGGCACCCCATGCCGGTTGGGCCCGGGCCGTCACGGCGTTGGCCAGTTTCACGTCGTTGAGTTGTTGATCGCCCCGCAGGCTGATGAGCAGCGGTTGGGCTGGGCCTTCGGCGAAGTGGGCTAACAGCACCAGCACCTTCACCGTTTGGCTGGGGTCAAAGCCATGGGAGGAACAGAGGTCGTCAATGCTGGTTTGCCCTGGGGTGGCAAGGGGCTCGCAGCCCTGGGCTTCCAAGGCAATCGCCTCAGGGGGAATCGATACGGCCCTCTCCTGGTTGGCCGCATAGGTGCCATCGCCACTGGCCAGGATGAGATCTTCGCCGGCATCGGCGGTGACCATGAATTCCTGGCTGGCAGAACCGCCAATCGCCCCGCTATCGGCTTCAACAGCGACGGCCCGCAAGCCACAACGGGCAAAAATCCGGCGGTAGGCCTGATCCATGGCGCCGTAGGTCTCCTTGAGGGAGGCCTCATCGGCGTGGAAGGAATAGGCATCTTTCATGATGAATTCACGCCCGCGCATCAGCCCGAAACGGGGGCGAATCTCATCTCGGAACTTGGTTTGAACTTGATAGAGACTTACCGGCAGCTGCCGGTAAGAACGGAGTAGATCCGCTGCCAAAGCCGTGATCACTTCCTCATGGGTGGGCCCCAGGCCGAGCTCCCGGCCCTGGCGGTCCTGAAGGTGAAACATGATCCCTTCGCCGGCGGTGTAGCCCGCCCAGCGACCACTCCGTTCCCAAAGTTCGGCGGGTTGCAGCTGGGGCAGGAGGGTTTCCAGTGCTCCGGTGCGATCCATTTCCTGGCGCACGATCAGGGAGACCTTTTGCAGCACGCGCCACAGCAGGGGCAGGTAGGCGTAAATCCCCGAGGCGACCCGGCGCATGTAGCCCGCCCGCAACAACAGTTTGTGGGAGGGAATTTCGGCTTCGGCCGGGTCGTCGCGCAACGTCACCAGCATCAGGCGGGAGACGCGCATGGCCTTAGCAACTCGGAATTGGGCGGAACCTATCACTGCATGGCTAAAAAAGCTCTGCTAAGGTCCGACCTCGTTCCCGCCTGTCCAAGGGCCGTCTCATGCTTCCCCACCTTGGCCAGATCGACCCGGAGGTCAGTGGGGCCATCGCAGACGGATCCAGAATTGGAGTCCCGCCCGAGGGGGCTAGCCAGGCCAGCGAAGGCCTGATTTGTATCGATGACGTTCAAAAGGCCCTGAACCGTTCTCGCGCCTCGGTGTATCGCTACACAAACACCGATCCCCGCAATCTCAACCCACCCTTTAACGCCCGCAAACTCAACCCCGAGTACCGCACCGACCAAAAAGATGCGCTGCTGTTTCATCCCAACGAAGTAGCGCGCTTCGCCCGAGATGTGCTTCGGATCAAGGAAGTCACGGTGGAGGTGCTCAATTCACCATCCACGGCAACCCAACAACTGCTCGGGGCGATTCTTGACGAACTCAGGCTGATCCGTGCCCGGCTTGACCAGGGGGAGACAAGCCCCACGGCCGATCTCAAGGCCCGCAGGCAGCAGCACGATCAGGAAGCCAGGCCAGCGGCTTAGCGCTGGCTTAAAAAGCGTTTTCGGCTAAGATCAGTTCTTTGACTTAGCAGAATTGTTATCGGGAATTATGTGACAGCAACCACCTGCTGCACAGCCTGATCGTCCTCTGCTCCTCTGCCAGCCCCCCAGGGCCGGCCCTTGTCCCCCACCTTTGACCAGTGGTCGGCCTCCAGCGCCTCGCCACAACCCTATGGATTCCGTTCCCCGAGCAGCCCACCCCGACCAACCCACCTTGATGCTGGCCCCGCCTTTGGCGGCAGAAGCCAAGGAGCCATCCGGTGAGCCAGTTGATGATCCCTACAGTCCGGGCCCCCAACCGCTTCCTTATCTACTGGGTGTGTTGATCGCCCTGGCCACCGCCGTTGTGCCGATCGCCACGGTCCTTGGCGGACGTTCTTTGCAGATCAGCCCCCAGGAGCTGAATGGATCGACTGGATCTAATGGATCGACTGCAATCCCTTCTAGCGCCGCCTCTGCAGGAGAAATCCCTCGTAGCCGAGGGCTTGGAACACCCGGGCTGGATCCCCAAAGCCAGCCGCATTGACGAGGGCCGTCAGACGGGCTTCGCCGATCGGGTGAAGACCCTGGGTCAGGGGCTCTAGATCGGCTCCGTCCGTGTCGAGGCCCCTGAGGCCACTGGCCCTTTGGAAGCCCAGCCAGGCTGCCTGCACCTGGCTTTGGAGGGGAGAGCGTTCCGGCGCCATGAGATCGACGAGCACCAATTGCCCCCCCGGTTCGAGGCTGCGGGCCAAGGCGGTGAGGAAGGCGAGTTTGCTGCCGTCATCGGGCAAGGACTGCAACACCAACACCGAAAGGGCCCCGCAAAAACGGCTGTCGGCGTCCAGGGCTTCAACGGTGGTCTGCTGCCAGTGAATGGCGCTGCTGCTTTCGCCCAAGCGGGCTTTGGCGGCCTGGAGCATCTCGTTGGAGGGATCAATCGCCCAGAGTTGCCAATCGGGCCGTTGGGCTTGGGCTTCCACGAGTTCGGCGCCGGTGCCACAGCCGGCTACAAGCACTGGGGCCCCCGATGGAGCTCCCAACGGGGAGGCCGCCAGGAGGGCCACGGAAAGCCGCGCCAGGCTGGCGTAGCCGGGAATTAACTGCTGGACCGTGAGGTCATAGCCCAAGGGAGCAGCCACAGGGTGACGGCAACAGCCCCGATGTTAGGCAGGGTCCCGGGCGTGACTTAAGTTAAGCGGCGCCATTGACACCGTCCGACCGTGCCCACCATCCGTTTTGAACAGGAAGGCCAGCAGGTCGGTTGCATTGAGGGTGCCAATCTGCGCAAAGCGGCCCTGGATGCCGGTATCAACCCTTACAAAGGCTTCAACAACGTCAACAACTGCGGTGGCCTTGGCCAGTGCGGCACCTGCGTGATGGAGGTGCTCGAGGGTGCCCAGAACCTGTCTCCCCGTAGCGATGTTGAACAGGTTTATCTGGCTGATCGGCCCGCCAATTTCCGCTTGAGCTGCCGTACCAGCGTGAACGGGGACGTCACCGTGCGGACCAGGCCGTCCAACGCGGTGGGCAAGGGATCCAACAGCCTGCTCGGTGCCCTTAAGTCTCTGATTGGCAAATAGCCATCCCTTCTTGCCCCAGGGCAGCTGCTTCTAGATCTCAGGCCCCGCCAGGGGCCTTTTTGATGCCCGCTCCCCGCTTTGTTCCATGAAGCTCTACAGCTACGCCCAGTGCTCCACCTGCAGCAAGGCGATCCAATGGCTCAAAGCCCATGGCCATCAGCCCGTGCCGATCGACATCACCAATTCCCCGCCTAGCCGTTCTGAATTGGAACTGGCCATGCAGCAACTCGGGCGTAAGCGGCTGTTCAACACCAGTGGTAAGGGTTACCGGGCCCTTGGATCTGCCGTAGTGAAGGCGATGGACGACAAGCAAGCCCTCGATGCCCTCGCCGCCGATGGCAGGTTGATCAAACGCCCTTTTTTGATCACTGCCGCGGGCGCGGTGATCACCGGCTTCAATCCCCAGGAGTGGCAGGCCCAGTTGTGAGGGCATCCAGTTCCCGAATCAAGGCATCGATTCCCGAGCGGTTGATCTGACTCAAATAGGTGCCCTTGAGATCGTCAATCAGGGCGCAGAGGAGCTCTTGGGATCGGACCAACCCTTCGCCGCGCTCGAGGGCCGTTGCCAGCTCCTCCCAGAACCGATCAACCACCTGCTGCAGCAGATCCACTTGCACCGCGTCGCGACGGGCGAGTTGGTTGCCGGTGCTGCGGGCTAGGTCCAAGAGGCTATCCACCATGCCTCCGGCCAGTTGCTTGCTGAGGCCCGTTTCCACTTGCAGCAGGGGCTTGAGTTGGCGCAAGGGCAGGGGCACCACGGTGCGATCGAGGCTTTGGCGCAGGGTGTAGCCCAGCACCCCTTGCAGCTCAGGGCCCAGTCGAGGCAGCACCTGGCCCAACACCAGGGGGGCCCAAATCCGCACGAGTTCGACCAGTTCCCGCTCACCGTTGGTGTTGCTCACGCTCTGGTGGCTTCGTAGCCGGCGAATTTGCTGGGGCCACTGGCGCGATCGGATGATTCCCTGGGCCCCATCGAGCAATTGCAAGGCCAAGACTTCAAACAGCTCGACGGCCAATAGGGCGACGACGGCCCGGCTGACCACCGCCCGAAGGGGCTCGATGGTGATTAGCCCCGAGCTCTGCAGGCGTTCGATGACGGGCAAAAGCCGTAACCAGCGCCAAAACGGCAACAGCAACGGGAGATCCACCCAGCGGCGCAGCAAGGCGTCGCGCCAACGCAAACCTGGCAAGCGGCGGCGCAAGCGAATCACCCGCAGCCCAATATCGAGGGCAAAGACGCTCTGGAAAAGCAGCAGGTCGATCCGCCAGAAATGGTCAGTAGGGCGACCATTGCCATCGATGGAGCGCCAATAGTTGGTGGCGACCAGCGGCAGTACCTGGCCCTGCCAAAACCTCCTTTCCTGGGCCCAGCCCTGCTGCTGCAGCCAAGGGGCGCTTAAAAGCTGGGCGGCGGCTTGACGGGCCGAGTTCTGGTTGGCCCGTTGACGCAGGCGATATTTAATTTTTTCGAGGGTGGCCGAACCTTCTGAAGCCAGGAACGGATTGGCATCAATCAACTCGGCGGTGAGCTGGGCCTGGTGCTTGAGCAGCGATCGCTGCAGCGGGCTCAAGGGTTGGCCCTGCTTCAGGGGGAGCAGGGCCCGGTCGAGAACCCGAAAGTGGCCCAGGTAGGCCTGGGTCTCCCGGTGGGGTTCGATGCCCTTGATGGGATCAATCCAGGAGGTGATGTCGGGAATCGCCCCTAGGGGCACCACCAGGGGCACCGAGGGAATGGGGTAGAGGTTGCGCTGCAGCCAGAAGGTGCGCAGCGGGACGTAGCTGATGTCGAAGGCCACCCACACCAGGTTCACGCTGGCCCATACCGCCACAAATCGGTCCCAGCCCTTGCTCCAGGGGCCCGAGGCTTGGGAGACCTGGTCTTGCCAGCGGGGACGGGCCATCAGGGGAATTCTCGATGGGCGCAGGGGTGCCTAATCTGACGTGTCCGGGTAGGGATTCTGGGTTGGGCGACAACAGCAAAGCATCAGTTGATGCCCCTGAAGACGGGCAAGACGCTCCAGACGGGCAAGACAAACCGACGTCGCAGCCGAAGGAAAGCCCCTGGGCCTTTTGGCGCAGCGTGGTGATCACCTTGGCGGTGGCCCTTGGCATTCGCCAGTTTTTGGTCGAGGCCCGTTACATCCCCTCGGGATCGATGTTGCCCGGGTTGCAGATTCAGGACCGGCTCTTGGTCGAGAAACTCAGTTACCACAACAGGGCTCCCCAGCGGGGGGACATCGTGGTCTTCCATTCCCCCTATCGCTTCGATTCGGTCCTCTCCAGTGCCAGTGATCGCAATCCCCTGCGCTGCCTGCTGGTGAACCTGCCGTTGGTGGGCAATTTGCCGGGCATTGCCAATCCCGCCTGCGACGCCTTCATCAAGCGGGTGATTGCCTTACCCGGCGAACAGGTAAGCGTGGATCCCACGGGCCACGTGGCGATCAATGGCCGCCGGTTGATCGAGCCCTACGTGAGGAACTACTGCCAGGTGGATGGGCAGGGATTGGGTCCTTGCCGGACCCTCAATGGGGTGGTGCCCAAGGGCCAATTACTCACCCTGGGCGATAACCGGGCCAACAGCTGGGATGGTCGGTTCTGGCCAGGGGGGGCCTTCCTGCCCCAAAAGGAAATCATTGGTCGGGCCGTCTGGCGTTTTTACCCTTTCAACCACACGGGGGCGTTGACGCCTAAAGCAGCCAGTTTTCAGCCTCGGTGAGGCCCGTGGCGCGAATCTGCCCCCTCAGGGCTGCGCCCAGCAGGGGCTGGTTCGCCGCCAGGGATAGGGAGTCTTGGGGCTTCCAGGTCCAGGGGGCTTCGGGATCAAACAGCAACCAGCGGCGGCTACCGATCTCCAACCGCTCGGGGGTCTCGCCAAGCAGCTGGGAGCCGCCCCAGCACAGCACCTGCCAAAGCTGGGCGGGAGTCCAGCCTCGCCTGGCCACCAGCTCTTGCCACAGCTGGGGCAACACCAGGCCCCGGGGGGCCCCATGGCCGGCGACCCCTGGGCGCCGTTGATCCAAGGGCAACAGTTGCTCCTCCGCATCCAAAGGGCTGTGATGCACGGCTACCGCGGTGATGAGTCCGGAAGCCAAGCCAGCAATCAGGGCTTCGCGATCCTGGGGACTGCCCAGGGAGGGCACCAGGCGCCAACCCTCTGCCGCGGGATCGAGCTGGCCGCTATCGGTCACCAGGTGCCACCAGCCCACGCTGGCCATAGGTAAAGGATCCCCATCTCTGGGCCGGGATCGCTGCTGCTCGAGCAGGTCGACCCCCGCGGCGGTGGAGAGGTTCATTAGCACCAGGTTTTTGGAGCCTGATAGGGCTCCCAGGGCCAAAAGGCTGGACAGCGGCAAGGTTTCGCTGACCGTTGGATCGGGCGGCCAGCCAGCGCGCAGGGCCTCGACCCCTTCCCGCACAAACCCACTGGCGCAGAGCGAAGCCTGCCGGGGCGCCACCAAGACAGGGGCATCACCCATCTCCCCAAGGGCCAGACCGCGCTCTAGCAGGGCCAGGGGGGGGTGTTCATCGCCGCCAGCGAGGCCCACGGCACCGGCGGCCAGTTGGTCGGCGTGGCCAGCCAGGTCTTGATCGGAGCCTTCCAAGCTGAAACTGCCCCAGAGCCGAAGCCGCATCGGTGCAGGCCAGTCGAGGCCGAGCCGTTCCGGTCGATCGCGCCACCAGGACGCCCATGGCAGCAGGCCAACCGTGCCGTAGCCCCCAGCTGCCGCCGCCCTTGCCAGGCAGGCCAGGGTTTCGCAGCGGCCCCCCAAGGGGTCGTCCAGAACACTGTGGGGATCCACCAGGGTGGGAGCTAGGAGCCATCCGCGGGCCTCGATCGGCGTGAGGCCCTGCTCTTGGGCGCCGGAGGCAACCTGGGCGCCCCAGTTCAGGAGCGCACCGGCCGGATCGATCAGGACGTCAGTGGTCTCGATGGGCTGCCCGGGGCCTGGCAGTACCGAAACCTGACGCAGCCAGAGGGATTGCATCAAGGCTTAAAGCGCACCCGCGGCGGTGCGATCCAAGACCCCACCCAGGTGGGAGGTGAGGTTCATCGCGGCCACCACCGGGCGCTCCCCGGCGCCGTTGGGGTAATCAACCACCGTGACGCCCCCGTTGCCCTGTTTGATCGCCCAGATGTCCGCAGGGGTGAGCCCTAACAGGGCACAAAGAATGGCCTTGTTGACCGCATCATGGGCAACCACCAAGGCGGTTTCATCGTTGCCCAGGCTGGCTGCAATCCGATTCCAGGTGGCCAGGGAGCGAGCCCAGACATCGTGAATGGTTTCCCCTTCGGGCATTTGCACGGTTTCTGGAGCCCGCTTCCAAGCGGCGAGCAGCTCGGGCCAGCCTTCGGCAATCTCCTGTTCCAGGCGGCCTTCCCACAGACCATGGCCAATTTCCACGAGGCCGGTGGTGCTGGTGAGGGGAACCCCGGGATGGGCCGCCAGGATCGCTTCAGCGGTTTGCCTGGGCCGAGCCATGCAACTGGTGTAGGCCCGCTGAATGCAGACCGGAGCCAGGACGTTGCTGGCCGCCTCGGCTTGGGCAAGCCCATTGGCGTTGAGGGGAATATCGATTTGGCCTTGGAAGCGGCCCTCCCGATTCCAATCGGTCTCCCCGTGCCGCACCAACACCAGGCGAGGGCCGGGGCCCTTGGCGGGGATGGGTTCCCCCAAGTGGCCGACCCCATTGAGGGATTCGACCTGTACGGCAGTCCCACCATCGGCTCCAGGGGCCAGGTTCAACACCGAGATCGAGCAGTTGTCCACCCGCAACCGTCGGAACCCCGTAAGCGGCAACCCCAGCAGGCACAAGATCAGGCAGCGCAGGATGGCGTTGTGGCCCACCACCAGAACGGTTCTTTCGGTCTTGGCATCGAGGCCCTCAGCCTGCTCGGCCAGGAGCCGTTGCTTGAACTGCTCGGCCTGCTGGAACAGTTCTTGCAGGGGAACATAGGTGCTGCCGTTGGCGCGGCTGAGCTCCATTGTTTCCGGGCTCTGGCGCCATTGCGCTTCCTGGGCAGGGAAACGGTCCTTGACTTCGCTGCGCAGGAGCCCACTCCACGGGTCCAGATCGATTTCCAGCAGGTCGTCGCAGAGCTGGGCTTCAAGGGCTTGCCCCTGGTCGGCCAGGAGCGCCGTTGCGGTGTCCTTTGCTCTCCTTAGGGGGGAGGTGTAGGCCTGGTCAAAGCCGAGATCCACCAGGGCCCTGCCGGTGGCCCGGGCCTGCTCGAAGCCCTCAGGGGTGAGTGCGGCCAGGTCATCGCGACCTTGGATGCGGTGCTCAATGTTGAAGCTGCTTAGCCCGTGGCGGACCAACACAATCCGGAGGGGCACGGCTGTAGGGCTGCTCTCCGGACATCGTATGGGAGAGGAGAATCGGGGTCCAGTTGTGTGCCCTGCCCTTGAGCCCTAGCGCCCCTCGATCCCCTCGGGGTACCCCGGCTTGGAAAAGCCTGCTGGCGCTCTTGAGCCTGGTGCTCAGTGCGCTGCTTTGGCTGAACGGCCTGGTGGACAGTTTGCAGCGGCCATCGGTGGGCAATGCCCTCGCCCTGCGCCAGCTCGAACTGTCCGTGCTGGCGGCGCCGGCGTTGCCCGCACCCCTGAAGGGTTTGCTGGGTGGCGTTGCCCCTGCCACGAGCCTGCGCGAAGAACTGGAGAACCAGATCGACCAGTCCGAAGCGCCGGCTCCCCCCGGCCAGGTTCTGGAATTGGCTTTGCTGGTGCAGCAGGCAGGGGATTCGGCCAAAGCCAACCAGCTCTTCGACGGCCTGATGGGCCAGGTCAGGCCAGAGCAACGCCCCTTGATTGCCTCCCTGGCGGTTTCATCGGGCACCAATCCAGTGGGCACCAATCCAGTGGGCCCGTCCCAAGGGGATCATCTGCAAGCCGGCTGGATCCTGTCGCCCCTGCAGCAGCAGTTGGTTTGTGATCGGCTGAACCAGCTGGGTGCACCGGCCTCTGCAACGGGCCCTTGCGCCGCCGCCGCCAACGGCCAACGCCAAGCCGCCCTGCACCAAAACGCGTTGTTGCGCCTGTTGGGCCTGAGCGCGGCTCCGGTGCTGCTCCTGCTGCTGGGCAGCGGGTTTTTGCTGAGGGAGCTCTGGCAGCGCTGGCGCCAGAAGGCCCCTCCGGTGGCAGAGCTGGTGGGGCCGCCGCTGGATTTGGTGGATGTGACCTTGCTTGTCGCCGGTGGATTTGTGGTGTGTGGTGAACTGCTCACCCCCCTGTTGCTGGCCCCAGTGCTTCAAAACAGCCTGGGATTTCTCAAAGCCGATCCGGCCCTGCAACAGGCGGTGGCCGTTCTGGGCATGTATTTGGGGTTGATGAGCCTGCCCCTGTTGATCCTTTGGGCCCAGTTGAGGGGGAAGGCACCCAAGCCGGAAGGGGGCTGGCTGCAATGGCGCTGGCGGCCTTTGGCCTCAGCCCTGCGTCAAGCCTTTATCCAGGTGCTGAAGGTGTTGCCCTTGGTCACCCTGGTGGGCTGGCTGTTTGATCAGCTGGTCAGCAAGGCCAGCGGTAGCAATCCCCTGTTGGAGCTGGTGCTCACCACCACCAATCCCTGGGCGTTGCTGTTGTTTTCGATCACCGCCATGGTGTTGGCGCCCCTTTTTGAGGAAACCCTGTTTCGCGGTGTCCTGTTGCCTGTGCTTGGTCAGCGCTATGGGGGGCTTTGGGGTGTGGTGATCAGCGCCTTGGTTTTTGGGATTGCCCACCTCAGCTTGGGGGAGCTGCCAGCCCTGTTTGTGCTCGGTCTGGGCCTGGGTTGGCTCCGCCTGCAGAGCGGTCGCCTGGGCCCCAGTGTGCTGATGCATGGTCTCTGGAATGGCCTCACCTTTGCCAATTTGTTGTTGTTGGCTGGCTAAGCCAAGTCAAGGCCTTGCTGTAGGCCCTTGGGGATGGTTCACTTGCGCAGCGCAAGTTCCCAGTTTTGGTTGCCTCGTTTACCTCCCAACAGGCAGCCACCCAGGCCCCTCGCCCTAGCCGCTCCAGTCCCAGGCAGGGCCAGGGCAAGCGGGCCCTCCAGCTCCTGCAGGGCTCCCTGTCGGGTCGCAAGGTTGAACGACGCTCACCCTTGCTGGCTGGCTTCCATCGCGCCGCCGACGGCACCTTGGTTGGTCTCGGCCTTTGCATGTTGACCTTGAGTGGGCTCACCTTGCATTGGCAAACCCAATGGGGTCGCAACTACGAGCAACTGGAAGCCTCCCAGGGGCTCGGCCAGCGGATGCAGGAATCGGCTGCAGTCTTGGAGCAGCATCACCTCGGCGCCGTCAAGCGCCCTGGCCAGCTGGTGCCCACCAACAGCGAGAACCTCATCTACCTGCCATCGGTCCAGAAGAGTCCCCAGTCCCAGGCGGCGGCCCTCCTCACCAGCATCCAAATGGCTCCGATCCGCTCCGGCTATTGATCGGCCACTGAATGGCGCCCCGACCTCCCGTTCGAGCCAGCCCCCGCCCTAGGGCGCCAAAGGGGCCTCGCCAGGACCATCGGGTTTTGGCGCTGCAGCCAGTGCCCGCCAGGCGGCTCATCGCCGTTTATTTGTTGCTGTGCGCCGGGTTGGGCGGGCTTGGAATCAGGCTCGCTTGGCTCCAATTGGTGGAGGGGGGCAACCTCGAAGCCCGGGCCCGCTCGATCCAAACCAAGTCAATTAATCCGATCGGTGAGCGCCGCACGATCGTTGACCGCACCGGCAGCCTCGTGGCCCTCGATGAGGAGCGCTTCACCCTTTGGGCCCATCCCCGCTATTTCAACTTCCCAGGCGATGCCCCCCTGAAGGTTCGTCCAGCCCAGGACGTGGCCACCAAGCTGGCGGGCGTCTTGGCGGTGCCCAAGACCACCCTGCTTTCGGCCATGGCGAGCAAGCGCAGCGGCGTCAAGTTGGCCACCGACCTTGATCCCGAAACCGCCGGTCGGGTGAGGGCCTTGGGGATTAGCGGCCTGGATTTGGAGGCCTACCCCCATCGGATCTATCCCCATGGGAGTCTGTTCGCCAATGTGGTCGGCTTCTTGAACCTCGAGAGAGTTCCCCAGGCCGGGCTCGAGCAAAGCCGAAATAGGGATCTCAAGCGCCATGAGACGCCGCTGCGCATGTTGCGGGGCGCCGATGGCACCCCCCTGCCGGCAGGCCTTTCAGCGGGCTCCCTCTATGGAGATGACCTCCGCCTGCAGCTCACCCTGGATGCGCGCCTGCAACAGGTGGCCCAACAGGCCCTCATCCAACAGGTGAAGCAATGGCATGCAAAGCGCGGGGCTGCCCTGGTGATGGATGTGCGAAACGGCGAAATCCTCGCCCTCGCCTCCACCCCTACCTACAACCCCAACACCTTCTGGAAGTTCAAGCCAGGGCTGTTCCGCGAGTGGTCGGTGCAAGACCTCTATGAACCCGGCTCCACCTTCAAACCGATCAATTTGGCGATTGCCCTCCAGGAGCGGGCCATCGATCCCAAAGGCAAGGTGATCGATAACGGCCGCCTCTCGATTGGCGGTTGGCCGATTTTCAACCACGACCGTAAGGGCAATGGGCTGATTGATTTCCCCACCTTGCTTCAGGTTTCGAGCAACATCGGCATGGTCCAGGCCATGAAGCACGTCAAGCGGGATCGCTTTTGGCAATGGATGCACACCTTTGGCATCGATGCCACGCCCGACACCGACCTGCCAGGCGCCGTGGCCGGAGAGCTGAAGACCAAGGCCGATTTTGTGGGCCAACCGATCGAATCGGCGGTGGCTTCCTTCGGCCAGGGCTTCTCCCTCACGCCGTTGAAACTGCTGCAATTGCACGCCATGCTCGCCAATGGCGGTCGCTTGGTGAGCCCCCACATCACCCGGGGGCTGCGCTCAGGAGATGCCCTTGCCAGCCCGGCCCCCAACAGTGGGGTTCCCCTGCTTGATCCAGGGGTTACCCAAACGGTGATGCTCTGGATGGAGAGTGTGGTGGAAAAGGGCAGCGGCAAGGGCGCTCGCATTCCGGGGTATCGCATTGGGGGTAAAACCGGTACCGCCCAAAAGGCCGAAAGGGGCGTCTACATCCCGGGGGCCCGGATCTGCAGTTTCGTGGCCCATCTCCCCATTGATGATCCCCGCTATGTGGTTCTGGTCGTCGTGGATGAACCCCAGGGCGGCAATGCCTATGGATCCACGGTGGCCGTTCCCGTGGCCAAGCAGATCATCGAGGCGTTGCTCGTGCTCCAGCGCATTGCCCCGTCGGTGCCCACAAAACTGCCCATCTCCGCCAAGCCCCCTGCGGCTTTGAGCGGTTAGGGGGCTTGGGCTGGTCGTTTTGTTGACCTTCTTTGGGTGGACGTCCCCTTTGTTGGCGTTCCCTCAAGCTTGGCCTAGGCAGGAGGGCTTTGCCCAGGGCACTGGCTAGCGTGACAACACCAAGGGGTATGCCCCAACTGCACGCCGATGGCCAATCTGCTCGATCAACTCGCCGCCATGACCGTGGTGGTGGCCGATACCGGAGACATCGACGCGATCAAGCAGTTCACCCCCCGCGACGCCACCACCAATCCATCCCTGATCTTGGCCGCGGCCCAGATTCCAACCTATCAAGATTTGATCGACCGTTCCTTGAAGGAAAGTCGCGATGTGATGGGAGCCGATGCCTCTGCCGAGCAGGTGGTGCGGGAGGCCTTGGATGAAATTTGCGTCACCTTTGGTAAGGAGATTCTCAAGATCGTGCCGGGTCGGGTCTCAACCGAGGTGGATGCGCGCCTCAGTTACGACACCGAAGCCACCATCGCAAAGGCTCGCAAGCTGATTGGTTTGTATCGGATGGCCGGGATTGGCACCGATCGGGTACTGATCAAAATTGCTTCCACCTGGGAAGGCATCAAGGCCGCTGAAAAACTGGAGCGCGAGGGCATCCATTGCAACCTCACCCTGCTCTTTGGCTTTGCCCAGGCTGTGGCCTGTGCTGAAGCAGGGGTGACCCTGATTTCCCCATTTGTGGGGCGAATTCTGGACTGGTTCAAGAAAAGTACCGGCCGATCGAGTTATCCAGGACCGGAAGATCCCGGCGTGCTTTCCGTGAGCCAGATCTTCAACTATTTCAAAACCTATGGCTATAAAACCGAGGTGATGGGGGCGAGTTTCCGCAACACCGACGAAATCATCGAGCTGGCGGGATGCGATTTGCTCACCATCTCACCAGGCTTGCTCGACCAACTGCGGCAAACCGAGGGGGAATTGGATCGCAAGCTCAACTCCTTTGATCCCAAGCCCACCCAGGAGCAGATTCACCTCGATGAGGTGGCCTTCCGGGCGATGCTGCACGCCGACACCATGGCAACGGAAAAGCTGGACGAGGGCATCCGAGGGTTCACCAAGGCCATCGAAACCCTGGAGGCCCAGCTCGCCCACCGCCTTGCCCAACTAGAAGGGGGGGCCGCCTTCGGCCACGCGGTGCATGAAATACTTCTGCTCAATGACCTTGATGGCGATGGCTGCATCAGCCGCGAGGAATGGTTGGGTAGCGATGCGGTCTTCGATGCCCTCGATACCGATCAGGATGGCAGGCTGATGCCCACGGATGTGCAAGCAGGCCTCGGCGCCGCCTTGGGCTTCCCTACCCCTTGACCTTGGTTGGGCTCTGTGGATAAAGATTCCCCCATTACTCCCCGTTGCTGATGAATGCCCTCGACACCATGCGCGCCCTCGCCAGCACCGGTGAGGTGATCACCGTCGAGGAAGGGGAGCTGATCTTTGCCTCCGGGGAGTCGGGGAACTGCATGTTCGGCCTGCTCGAGGGGTCCGTGGAACTCAGCTGGAATGGCGACCAGGGCCAGGAGCAGATCAATGCGGGCGACGTGTTTGGCGCCGGAGCTTTGGTGACCAGCGAACACCGCCGCTATGGCAATGCCAAGGCCCTCAGCCGCTGCAAACTTTTGCGGATGAACCGGGAGAAATTCCTGTTTGCCGTGCAGGAATCGCCGATGTTTGCCATCGAGCTACTGGGCTCGATTGATCAACGGCTGCGCCAGCTCAAGGACTGCACAAAGGGCTAGGACCTTTTGGTTAACTCTTGCGCTGAAACAGGAGCCGCTTGATCACCCGTTGGGCGATGTCACCATAGCCCATGTCACCCGAGAGGATTTGGCCAATGCGCTGGGGTGCCGTAGGGCGCTTGACCCCCAGTTGATAGCCCACCTTTGGCAGGCGATAGAAGACCTGGGCGATCCGCTTGCCCCAGGCCATCGAATCGCCCCATTCGCGTTTCATTTGGGTGCTGTAGTCCTCCAGCGCCTTGGCATCCCCGCCCAGCCAACGCTCGAGAGCTGTGGCGGCCCGGCAGCCGCTGAGCAGGGCGGGCCTCAGCCCTTCGGCTAGGAATGGATCGCAGAGGGAGGCCGCATCACCAATGGCCACGGCCCCTGCCGTTGGGCCGCTGCCATGGAGGGCATGGTGCCCATCCCAAATCCGCAGCTGGCCGGAGCGCCGCTGGCCAGCATCGGCGGGAAAGCCAAGGCTGGGGAGCAGTTGGGAGAGCACCGCATCGCTATCGGCGGCCTCGCGGCCAATAAAGGTGCCCACCCCAATGCTATAGCCCCCTTCCCTCGGGAAGGCCCAGCAAAAGCCATGGCGGACCAAGCCAAATTCAAAGTAGGCCGTGTGTTTTTCGGCCACCGGGCCCTCCAGATCCACCGACACGGTGGAGGCAAACCGGGGTTTCGCGGGCCCCAGCCCCAGCTGTGCTGCCAACTGGGAGCCCGATCCATCGGCGATTACCACAGCCCGGCTGCGGTAGTCGCCGGCTTCGCTTCGAACGAGCCAATGGTCGCCATCGCGGGCGGCAGTTACCACCGTGGTGGCTTCGACAACGGTGGCACCCGCAGCCTTGGCGTGCTCGATTAGGTAGGCATCGAGCACGGTGCGGCGAACGATCCAAAAGGGGGCATCCCCCGGCAGGACCGCCGTAACCGGATCCGCCAGGCACCAGCTGAAGCGCACCTGTTCGATCACCGAGTCAACGGCAGGACTCAGATCGAAGGGAAAAAGCCGCTGCACCGATGCGGCCATGCCGCCACCACAGGGTTTGCTGCGGGGCAAGCGCTGCTGTTCGAGCACCACCACCGAGCGTCCGCCCTTGGCGAGGTGGAAGGCGGCAGCTGCGCCGGCAGCCCCGCCGCCAACAACGACCACATCCCAGGACGGGGCGTGCGGTTCTAAGGGCTGGCTCAAACCTTGAGGATGTCTTTTTCTTTTTCGGCCAACAGTTTTTCGAGCTGGGTAATGAACTTGTCGGTCACCTTTTGGACCTTCTCCTGTTCATCACGGCTTTGATCCTCCGAGAGATCGCCATCCTTTTCTTGCTTTTTGATGCGATCGATGGCGTCGCGCCGCACATTACGCAGGGCCACCTTGCCCTCTTCCGCATATTTCGCGGCCAGTTTGCAGAATTCTTTTCGGCGTTCCTCGGTGAGGGGGGGGATATTGATCCGAATCACCTTGCCGTCGTTGTTGGGGGTGAGCCCTAAATCACTCAAGGAGATGGCCTTCTCGATCAAGCCCATGGAGCTGCCATCAAAGGGCTGGATCTGGATCGTTTGGGCGTCGGGGGTGGAGATGGTCGCGAGCGACTTCAAGGGGGTGTCTGCGCCGTAGTACTCCACGCTGACCTTGTCCAGCAGGGAAGGGTTCGCCCGGCCGGTGCGGATTGTGTTGAAAGTGCGCTGGGTTGATTCCAGCGACTTACTCATACTGGCGTCCAAATCCATGGCGATTCTCGGCTCTCGTTCAGGAAGGTTGGATGCGGGTGCCGATGGGCTCACCCGAAACGGCCCGGCCGATATTGCCGGGACCAAACAGATCAAACACCACGATCGGAATCGAGTTGTCCTTGCAGAGGGCAATGGCGGTGCTGTCCATGACCTCCAGCTCGCCACTCAGCACCTCAAGGAAGGAGAGGCTTTCGAAGCGAACGGCATCGGGATATTTGTTGGGGTCCTTGTTGTAGACACCATCCACCTTGGTGGCCTTGAAGACCACATCGGCCCCGATCTCTGCCGCCCGCAGGGCAGCTGTGGTGTCGGTGGTGAAAAAGGGGTTGCCCGTGCCGGCACCAAAGATCACAACCCGGCCCTTCTCCATGTGGCGAATGGCTTTGCGGCGGATGTAGGGCTCGGCCACTTCCTGCATGGAGATGGCGCTCTGAACCCGGGTTGGAACACCGGCTTGCTCGAGGCCGTCCTGGAGGGTGATGGCATTCATCACCGTGGCGAGCATGCCCACGTAGTCGGCGGTGGCGCGGTCCATGCCGGCGGCCGATCCCTTGAGGCCGCGAAAGATATTGCCGCCGCCCACCACGATGGCCAATTGGGTCCCTTTGGCCACCACGCCGGCGACGTCCTTGGCAATGGATTGAACAATCGCTGGATCAATCCCATAGCCCTGCTCGCCCATCAGCGCCTCGCCGCTGAGTTTGAGGAGCACGCGCTTGTAACCCATTGAACCTGGTTATTTGCTTGACCGTAGCAACGGCCCTGCGGCCTGCCTGCCAAACCGTTACCGCAGTCACAACCGCCCCTTAAAACTCAATGCCCCGTTGGGCCTTGACTCCCTGCTCCCGGAAGGGATGGCGCACCAGTTTCATCTCCGTCACCAGGTCAGCCCGCTCCACCAAGGCCGCTGGTGCCCCCCGGCCCGTGAGGGCCACGTGGGTTAGCTCGGGCCTGAGGGAGAGGCTTTCGATCACCTGCTCCACGGCGAGATAGCCCAGCTTCAGGGCCACATTGACCTCATCGAGCACCACCAACTTGCGCCCTGGATCGGCCAAGTAGGTGAGCGATGTCTGCCAGGCCTGCTGGACCAACTCCCGATCCCGATCCCGGTCCTGGGTTTCCCAGGTGAAGCCTTCGCCCAGGGCATGCCAGTGCAGGGCTTCGCCGAAGAGGGCCAGGGCCTTGGCCTCCCCGGGCTGCCAGCCCCCCTTGATGAACTGGACCACGGCCACCTGGTCGCCATGGCCCAGGGTGCGCAGCACCAGGCCCAGGGCGGCGGTGGTTTTGCCCTTGCCATCACCGGTGAAGACCATCACCAGGCCCTTTTCCAGGTTCCGCTCGCCGACGCGCTGTTGTTGGACCTCCTTGCGGCGGGCCATGCGTCGCCTGTAGCCATCTTGATTGGTTTCCGGGGCCAAATCCCCACCAGGACCAAGGACCTGGGCGGCGTGGTCGGCGGCCAACAGATCGCCCGGGGTGATCCCGGGGGAGGTGATGTCAGGCAAGGGGGGCATGGGGAAGGATCTTGGGGGCCACTCTGGCGGTTCAGCCCGGGGCTGGGGCTCAGGTGGCTTTTGTATGGGCCAGGCGGGCCAGGGCCGTATCGACAGCCTGCTGTTGATCGCGCCGGGTAATCCAGTGGTGGTAGGTGCGGGTGTGAATCGCCACCGAGTGGCCCATCATCCGCGCTGAAACCGTGTCGGGCAGGCCGATGTGAATGGTTCGGACCGCCCAGGCATGGCGCAGGTCGTAGGGGGTGTGGCAGAGGCCATAGCGGTGGAATTGCTCGGCCACCCGCCGGCCCACCTGCTGCAGGGTGGTGCGCCGCAGATCCGTGCTCACCTGGGGCAACAACTGGGGAGCCTCGCCCAATTGCTCGAGGCCAAAGCGCTCCACCCAATCCGGCTGGAACGGCCACACCTGGTGCTCGCCGGTTTTGCTGGTGGGAAGCACGCGAATCACCCGATCGCCGCCCGGGGCGAGGGCCGAGAGGTCGCAGAAGAAGACTTCGTGATTGCGCAGTCCATAGGTGGCCATCAGCCCATAGGCAAGGCGCCAAGAGGGGTTGGGCACCCGTTCGATGCTGTCCACAATTTGGCTATCGCTGGGCAGGCGACGGAATTGGGCGGCATGCAAGCCGTAACCAGCCGCCCGTTCCGACCAATCCTCTGGAAGGGCAATGGCGCGGTGGCGGGCCAGGGCAGCGAGGGCGGTGCCGCATTGCTGCCGGCTGCGGCTGGTGGGCTCGTAGCTCTCCAGAACCTGCTCAAACAGTCGGCGATCGGGGGCCAGGACCGATTCCCCTGCCACGGCCGCCATGCGGCGCAGGTAGGGGCGATAGGCGCTGGTCCAGGTGGTTTTCGCCCCTGAAGGATTGCGGCGCCGGCGGGGGTCCCTGAAAAAGGCCTCCTCGAAGTCCTGAATCACAAGGTCGAACCCAGCCCCTTCCTGGGGGCGGGGGCCGGTGGTCTCGAGCAGCTGCTGGGTTCCAGGCTTGCCCTGGCGGGCCCAGAACGACCAATCAAACCGTTGCTGTTGGAGTTGGCGGAGAACGTCCTTGAGTTGGGCTTTGGCCTGCTCCAGGCCATCGGTTGTGGCTGGTAATCCCAAGCTGATCCGCTGAACCGGGTGGGCAGCCCGGCCCTGGCGGCATGGGAGGGGGCCCCGCAGGCCCAGCCGTTCGCCCCGTTTCTCGAACCGCAAACCAATGCCCGCCGCACTTAAAAGGGCGTTTTGTTCGGCCAGGACAGCGTCGATCGGCGTGCCCATGGGCGGGGTGTTTGCAACTAGCTGGCTCACCTTCCGGCCCGCTCCAGTCCCGTCCAGACCTTATCGATGGCCCCCCTGTTGCGCTAGGGCCGGGCCGGCAGCGTTACGCTCTCACCCATTGCGCCGTTTGGAACCTGGCATGGCCAAAGTTGGCGTGCTGCTGCTGAACCTCGGGGGACCCGAGCGGATCCAGGACGTTGGTCCGTTCCTCTACAACCTGTTTTCCGATCCGGAAATCATTCGGCTACCCAACCCGGCCCTGCAGAAACCCTTGGCCTGGTTGATCAGCACCCTGCGGAGCGGTAAATCCAAGGAGGCCTATCGCTCGATCGGCGGGGGCTCCCCCCTGCGGCGGATTACGGAACAACAGGCCCGCGAACTGCAAAGCGAGCTGCGCAGTCGGGGCGTGGATGCCACCAGCTATGTGGCCATGCGGTATTGGCATCCCTTCACGGAATCCGCCGTTGCAGACATCAAGGCCGACGATGTTGAAGAGGTGGTGGTCTTACCCCTCTATCCCCACTTCTCAATCAGTACCAGTGGTTCCAGCTTTCGAGAGCTGAAGCGCCTGCGCCAGGCCGATCCCAAGTTTTCCCAGCTCCCCATCCGCTGCATCCGGAGCTACTACGACGACCCTGGCTACATCAATGCCATGGCGGGGTTGATTGCGGAGCAAATTCGCGGTTGTGAAGATCCCGGATCAGCCCACATCTTCTTCAGTGCCCATGGCGTACCGAAGAGCTATGTGGAGGAGGCTGGCGATCCCTACCAGCGCGAAATCCAAGCCTGCAGTGAGTTGATCATGCAGCGCCTGGGCGAACTGGTGGGCCACCCCAATCCCTCAACCTTGGCGTACCAAAGCCGCGTGGGGCCGGTTGAGTGGCTCAAGCCCTACACCGAAGAGGCCCTGGCGGAACTGGGCGGTGAGGGGGTGAAGGAATTGGTGGTGGTACCGATCAGCTTTGTGAGCGAGCACATCGAAACCCTCGAGGAAATCGATATCGAATACCGCGAGCTGGCCCACGAAGCTGGAATCACCCATTTCCGGCGGGTGCCCGCCTTGGATATCAATCCAGCTTTTATCTCCGGCCTGGCCGATCTGGTGCAACGGGCGATGGCAGGCCCTGAGGTCAACCTCGACCAGGCGGCCGAGCTGCCCACCAAGGTGAAGCTCTATCCCCAGGACAAATGGGCTTGGGGTTGGAACAACAGTTCCGAAGTGTGGAATGGCCGCTTGGCCATGGTGGGTTTCTCGGCGTTCCTGCTGGAGCTGCTCAGCGGGCGAGGTCCGCTCCATGCCCTCGGGCTGCTCTAGGCCTGTCTTCCAGAGAATTGTCGCGGCTGGGGCGGCCCTGTTTGTCTCAGGGATCGGGGCATCGGGGTTCGCCCAGCCCATGGGCCAGGCCAGGCGAGTCCAAAACCCCTGGCGCCTAGGGGTTTTCCCGGTGACGGGCTTCTCTGGTTACACAAGCTCCTTTGGGGGTCGCACGGGCCCCTGGGGGGCCATCGAGCCCCATTACGGCCTGGATATTGCGGCTCCCCTCGGTTCACCCATCCGCAATTGGTGGGGCGGCACCGTCAAAGAGGTGATCCACGACGGGCGCTGTGGGGTGGGACTCGTCATCCAATCGGGCCCCTATGAGCACATCTATTGCCATTTGCTGGGCAGCGGGGCCGATGGGATTTATCGCAGCGGTGGGCTTCAGCTCCAGCCAGGCCAACGGGTGCGGACCGGCCAGGTGATTGCCCGGGTGGGGATGAGTGGTCGCACCACGGGTCCCCACCTGCATTGGGGGATGCGCTACGGCGGCCAATGGCTGGATCCGGCCCTGATCCTGCGGGCCATGGCCCGCAGCCGCGGGGCGGCCGCCAGGCCCTAGCTCCAAAAGCCTCTCTGGCACCTAGGGTTGACGTCGTTAGAGAATGGCCAGATTGCTTGGCCCGCAGCAGCCGTGACGCTTACGCCCATCACTCCTGCGGCCCAGTCCGCGCCAGCCACCTTCAGTAGCGCCGCCCCCATGCGGGTCAAGGGGGGCTACGCCCTGATGGATGCCCTGCGTCTGCATGGGGTGAAGCACATCTTTGGCTATCCCGGTGGCGCGATCCTGCCCATCTACGACGAGCTCCACAAGGCGGAATCCCGGGGCTGGTTGAAGCACATCCTGGTGCGGCACGAGCAGGGCGGGACCCATGCGGCCGACGCCTATGCCCGAGCCACCGGCAAGGTGGGGGTGTGTTTTGGAACCTCCGGTCCTGGAGCCACCAATTTGGTGACGGGTATCGCCACGGCCCAGATGGATTCGGTGCCAATGGTGGTGATCACCGGTCAGGTGCCCCGGGCCTCGATTGGTACGGATGCCTTCCAGGAAACCGACATTTTTGGCATCACCCTGCCGATCGTGAAGCACTCCTGGGTGGTGCGTGATCCTGCCGATATCGGTCGGGTCGTGGCTGAAGCCTTTCTGATTGCCGCCAGCGGCCGGCCGGGTCCGGTGTTGATCGATGTACCCAAGGACGTGGGCGCCGAAGAATTCAGCTATGTGCCCGTTGCTCCTGGGACAGCAATTCCCGCCGGCTTCAAGCTTCCGCCAGCCCCCCAGCCCAGCGCGATTGCGGCGGCCCTTGGGCTGATTGGCCAGGCCCGCCGTCCCTTGCTTTATGTGGGTGGCGGCGCCATCAGCAGTGGAGCCCACCCGGAAGTGGCCCAGTTGGCGGAACGCTTCCGCTTGCCGGTCACCACCACCTTGATGGGCAAGGGTGCCTTCGATGAGAAGCAGCCCCTCGCCTTGGGGATGCTCGGCATGCACGGCACGGCCTATGCCAACTTCGCCGTAACCGAATGCGATCTGTTGATTGCGGTGGGTGCCCGCTTTGACGACCGCGTCACCGGCCGGCTGGATGGCTTTGCCCCCCGGGCCCAGGTGATCCATATCGATATTGATGCGGCGGAAATGGGCAAGACCCGTCTGCCCGATGTGCCGGTGGTGGCCGATGTGAAGGCTGCCCTTTCGGCCCTCCTGGCCGCCTCTACCGGGCAATGCTCCGAGGGGCGCACGGAAGCTTGGCTCGAGCGGATCGACACCTGGAAGCGCCACTACCCCCTGGTGGTGCCGGCCCCTGAAGGGGACATCGCCCCCCAGGAGGTGGTTGTGGCCTTGCAGGAGCTTGCACCCAACGCCTTCTACACAACCGATGTGGGCCAGCATCAAATGTGGGCCGCCCAGTTCTTGCACAATGGCCCGCGGCGCTGGATTAGCAGTGCAGGCCTGGGCACCATGGGCTTTGGCATGCCAGCGGCCATGGGGGCCCAAACGGCCTTCCCCGACGAGCAGGTGATCTGCGTGGCGGGCGACGCCAGCATCCTGATGAACATTCAGGAGCTGGGCACCCTCAGCCAGTACAACCTGCCAGTGAAGGTGGTGGTGATCAACAACGGCTGGCAGGGCATGGTGCGCCAGTGGCAGGAAAGCTTCTACGAAGAGCGCTATACCGCCTCTGAAATGACCGGTGGCATGCCCAATTTCCCTGCCTTGGCCGAAGCCTTCGGGGTCAAAGGGATTGCCATTACCGATCGCGCCACTCTCCACGACCAGCTCACCGAAGCCCTTAACCATCCAGGGCCGGTCTTCATCGATGTGAAGGTGCGTCGCAACGAAAATTGCTATCCGATGGTTCCTCCCGGCGCGAGCAATGCCCAGATGGTGGGCTTGCCGAGCCATCCCGAGCTGGCCATCGACACCAGCCGCCAGTGCAACGCCTGTGGCAGTAGCACCGCCAGCGCCCATCTCTTCTGCCCGAGCTGCGGCGCAAAACTTTGAGTCGGCTGGCTCGGGCCCTGTTGACCATGGTGGGGCTGCTGCTCGCCCCCTTGGTGACTGCGTTGTTATGGAGTCCGGCGCCTGCCGCTGCGGCTGAAGTGCTCCAGGTGCGCAGTGCAACCGTGCTCCAGGTGGGCGATGGCAATCGCAACTACACCGTGGAACTGGCCTGCATCAGCGTCGATCAGGCCCAGGAGCAAGCCTCGATCGACTGGTTGAGACACGAATTACCGCGCCGCAGTCGGGTCAATCTCCGCCCCATGGGCCAGGACAATGGCGTGCTGATGGCCAAGGTTCAAAAACTTGGGGATTCCCAGGATTTGGCCAGTGGCTTGGTGGCGGCGGGGCTTGCTGCGTCGAGCTGTCCCCAGGCTGTCCCAGTTCAAGCTGCCCCAGCTCCAGCAGTCCCAGGGCCCAAGGTGTCATGAGCTTGAACCGCACGGCCAAGGGCATCGTGCTGGTGCCGTCTGTGCTTTTGGGTGGTGCCTTTTTGGCGGCTGCGGCCTGGGGTGATGCTGCTGCAGCAAGTAACAAAGGCCTGGCCCTTGTTCTCGGAGGGGTCTTGGTTGGAGGGGGGCTCTTGGCCCAACTGCTGCCTGAACAAAACGATTCCCCAGACCAACGCGATGGCGACAAGTTGACTGTTGAGAAGCTGAGGGACGACACCCTCAGCGCTGAGAAGCAAAGGGAGTCTGGCGAAGGAGCTTGAAACAGCGGTGGCTGTAAGCTCCCCGTCATAGCTGGGCAGAAGGCCTATTTTTTGCCCTCTTGGGCCTTGAGCTGCTTGGTGAAATCGGCGATCACTGAATCCACAAATTTTTGGTCTGCAGCAGTGATCTTGGGATAACAGCCCTCCTTGACCCGGGCCACGATCTGGACGATCGAACCGTTGACAATTTGGCCCACCTCCAGCTTCCCGCTGCCAGCAATCTGACTTCCGTATTTGGCTGTCACCACATAGGCAATGCTCTGGGCGCCGGCGATGGTGGCGGCCTGAACGGGCACTTTTTGCTCGACCGCCAGGTTGCAGACATTCACGGCTGCAGCGAGGGTCAGGTCGTTCATGGTGTCCACGCTTGCCGGGCCGGCCGGGGGTGCACTGGGAGCTGGCTGGGCCAGGGCAGGGGCAACCTGGAGGGTGAGCGCGCTGAGAACAGCAGCCGATAGGGCTAGAAAGGAGCGAGACACGAAGTGTGTGCAAACGCGGTAGTCCCCACTGTGCCACCCAAAAAGCAGAAGCAACAGTGAGCCGGGCACAGAGGCCGTCAAGGCCGTCTTTGCCCATCACAGTGATGGAGATGCTTAGAGGGGCATGGCCACGCAGGTGATGGCGCAGCAGAGCCAGGGGGATGCTGCCCTGGTGGTGCCCTTGGCCCAGGTGGGGATTGGGGCCGTGGCCCAGGTGGGCGGCAAAAACGCCTCCCTGGGCGAAATGATCCGGGAACTCAGCAGGGAGGGGGTGCAGGTACCGGGTGGCTTCGCCACCACAGCCCTTGCCTACCGCAATCTCTTAACGGCCAACCACTTGGTGGAGCCCCTCAAGGGGCTGTTGGGCCAGCTGGATACCCGCGATCTTCAGGCCCTGCAGGCCGCTGGCCTTGGGGCCCGCCGCCTGGTGCTCCAGGCGGCCTTGCCGCCAGAGTTGGAGCAGGCGATCCTGGCTGCTTACGCAGCTTTGGGGGTCCCGGCGGTGGCGGTGCGCTCCAGTGCCACCGCCGAGGATTTGCCGGAGGCCAGTTTTGCCGGGCAGCAAGAATCCTTCCTGAATATCCAGGGTGATCGGGCCCTGTTGGAGGCCTGTCGCCGCTGCTACGCCTCCCTCTTCACCGACCGGGCGATCGTCTACCGGCAGCAGCACGGTTACGACCATCTCGAGGTGGCCCTTTCGATCGGCGTGCAACGGATGGTGCGTTCGGATTTGGCCTGCTCCGGGGTGATGTTCAGCATCGATACCGAAACCGGATTTCACGACGCTGTCTTGCTAACGGCCGCCTATGGGTTGGGGGAAAACGTGGTGCAGGGGGTTGTGAATCCCGACGAAGTCCTGATTCATAAACCCACCTTGGAGCTCGGCTTTGCCCCAATCGTGGGCAAACGGCTTGGCAGTAAAAACCTGCGCATGGTGCTCACCCCATCAGGCAGCGCGGAGGCCGAGGCGGGCCATCCGGTGCGCAATGAGGTGGTGCCCATACCCGATCAGGAGCGCTATGCGCTCAGCGATCAGGAGGCTCTCCAGCTCGCCCGTTGGGCGGTGCTGGTGGAGCGTCACTACAGCGCCAAGCGGGGCACCCAAACGCCAATGGACCTGGAATGGGCCAAAGATGGCATCAGCGGCGAGCTGTTCATCCTTCAGGCCAGGCCTGAAACGGTGCAATCCCAGCGCGGCCAAGCCCTATTGCAAACGTGGCGGCTGGATCCCCACCAGGCGCCACCGTTGGTCTGCGGCAGTGCGGTTGGCACCTCGGCAAGCCATGGCCGGGCCCGGGTGATCGGCGATCCCTCCGAAATCCAGCGCTTCGAGCAGGGGGATGTGCTGGTGACAAGTCGCACGGACCCCGATTGGGAGCCCATCCTCAAAAAGGCCCGTGGGGTGATCACCGACCAGGGCGGCAGGACCTGCCATGCGGCGATCATTGCCCGCGAAATGGGCATCACCGCGGTGGTGGGGACAGGCGATGGCACCAGCCGCATTCGGGACGGGCAAATCGTCACGCTGAGCTGCTGCGAAGGCGAGGAGGGCCGGGTGTATCCGGGCCATGTGCCCTACCGGATGGAGGAGCAGGCCATCGAGGATCTGCCTGCAACCCGCACCCAGATCCTGATCAACCTGGGCAACCCCGACGAGGCCTTCAAGCTGGCCGCGATCCCCTGCGATGGGGTGGGATTGGCGCGCCTTGAATTCATCATTGCCAACCAGATCCGCATCCACCCCCTGGCCCTGCTGGAGCCTGACCGGGTCCGGGATCAAGGCCATCGCCAGCAGATCGCCGCGCTCACCCGGGGCTACGAGCCGCCCAGTGAGTACTACGTCGATCGCTTGAGCCAGGGCATGGCCCGCATCGCTGCGGCTTTTTATCCAAAACCGGTGATCCTGCGATTTTCCGATTTCAAGAGCAATGAATACGCCCAGTTGCTGGGCGGAGCCAGTTTCGAACCGGTGGAAGCCAATCCCATGCTGGGTTGGCGGGGGGCCTCCCGCTACTGCTCAGAGGCTTTTCGCCCGGCTTTTGGCCTTGAGTGCCAGGCCCTCAAGCGGGTGCGGGAGGTGATGGGCTTGGTGAATGCGATCCCGATGGTGCCCTTTTGCCGAACGCCCCAGGAGGGTGATCAGGTGCTCGCGGCCATGGCGGAGGAGGGTTTGGTGCGGGGTGAGAATGGTTTGGAGGTGTACGTCATGGCGGAGCTGCCAAGCAACGTCCTAGCGGCCGAGGCCTTTGCCAAACGCTTCGACGGATTTTCGATTGGCTCCAACGACCTCACCCAGCTGACCTTGGGGGTCGACCGCGATTCGGCTTTGGTGGCCCCCCTGTTTGATGAATCCGATCCCAGCGTGATGGCCCTGGTTCGGATGGCGATTCGTACGGCCAAACGCTGCGGCCGCAAGATCGGCATCTGCGGACAGGCCCCCAGTGATGATCCAACCTTCGTGACCTTTCTGGTCGAGGAGGGCATTGATTCGATCAGCCTCAACCCAGATTCACTGCTGGCCACCCGGCTGGCTGTGGCTGCGATCGAAACTGCCAGACCATCACGGCATGGCCCATGGAGCGCACGGCGCTGAGCACCGCCAAGCCAATGCAGAGGGGGCAATGGGTGATCGACATGCAAAGCCCCGTAATGGTGCCGCCACCCTGACAGGCCATCGTGGGGGCTGCGGGCTGCTGAAATAAAACGCGGCGCCCAACTATCAGGAGATTCGCAGGTGCTGCGGCTAAGTGAGCTGAAATTGCCCCTCGATCACAGCGAGGCCGATTTGGTGCTTGCGGTGTGCCAAAGGCTGCGGCTCTCTCCCGCCCAGCTCAAGGGCCATCGGCTGGTGAAGCGCAGTGTGGATGCCCGCAAACGCCAAGCCATTGCCATGGTTTACAGCCTGGATCTGGACCTACACCTGGATGCCAAGGCCGAGGCCAAGTTGCTGTCCCGCTTTGCCGGTGATCCCCACCTCAAGCGCAGCCCCGATACCCAATACCGCTTTGTGGCCGCGGTTCCCCAGGGGGGGGCTTCCGACCCTCCCCCCGCCCTATCAAGACCCACCCAAGCCCGACCAGTCGTGATTGGGGCGGGGCCCTGTGGCTATTTCGCCGCCCTGGTGTTGGCCCAAATGGGCTTCAGGCCGCTGCTCCTTGAACGGGGCAAAGCCGTGAAGGAACGCAGTGCCGACACCTTTGGCTTCTGGAAAGGCAAGACACCCTTGAACCCCGAATCCAATGCCCAATTTGGCGAGGGTGGGGCTGGCACGTTCTCCGATGGAAAGCTCTACAGCCAGGTGAGCGAGTCGAAGGCCTACGTGCGCAAAGTGCTGGAGGAGTTGGTGGCAGCCGGTGCCAACTCTGAAATTCTCACCTTGCATCGCCCCCACATCGGCACGTTCAAGTTGGCCACCGTGGTTCGGGGGCTGCGGCGGCGCATCGAAGAGCTGGGTGGTGAGGTTCGCTTTGAAGCCCGGGTTGACCGACTAGAGCGTTGCCCTCAGACCCATGCCGTGCAGGCCCTGGTGCTGGCGGGCGGGGAACGGATTGAAGCTGAGCACGTGGTGCTCGCCGTGGGCCACAGCGCCCGGGACAGCTTCGCGATGCTGCACGAGGTGGGGGTGAGCCTCGAGCCCAAGCCCTTCGCCGTGGGGCTTCGCATTGAGCACCCCCAGCCGTTGATCGATCGGGCCCGATGGGGGCCCGCGGCGGGCCACCCCAAACTTGGGGCCGCCGAATACAAACTTGTGCACCACTGCAGTGGCCAAGGGGCTGCTGGTCGCAGTGTCTATAGCTTCTGCATGTGCCCCGGCGGCCTGGTGGTTGGTGCCACCTCTGAGCTGGGCCGGGTGGTCACCAACGGCATGAGCCAGCACTCGCGCAACGAGCGCAATGCCAACAGTGGACTGGTGGTGACCGTGGGAGTGGAAGACCTACTTCCCTATGGCGATGGGCCTGAGGATCCCCTTTCAGGCGTGGCCTTCCAGCGCCATTGGGAGCAACAGGCCTTCACCGCAGGCGGTGGTACCTATCGGGCGCCGGGCCAGTGGGTGGGTGATTTCCTCGCCGGCCGCCCCAGTGAAAGCCGCAGCACGGGCGAGCCAGGCTTGGCCGTGGCACCTTCCTATCTGCCAGGGGTGCACTACGGAAGCCTGGAAGGCTGTCTGCCCCCCTTCGTGATCGCAGCGATCCGTGAAGCACTGCCGGAGTTCGCCAAGCGACTGCCGGGCTTTGCCATGGATGGGGCCCTGCTCACCGGGGTTGAAACCCGCACCTCCTCGCCCGTGCGCATCCCCAGAGACAGCACAACCCTGGCGTGTCTCAACACCCCAGGGTTGTATCCCGCTGGAGAAGGGGCCGGCTATGCCGGCGGCATCCTTTCCGCAGCGATTGATGGAATCAAGGTGGCAGAACAACTGGCGTTGGCCCGCCTCCAGACCCCCCCCATCAAGGGTTAATCATTCGTCGTCGTCTTCCGAGCCAATGGGAACCAGGCGGATTTGCTTGCGACCCAGTTTGATTTCAAACTCATCGCCAGGCTTGAGTTCGAGCATGCCCGTGTAGGCCTTGCCAACCATCAGGTTGCCGTTGAACTGAATTTTGGTACTGAAGCTGAGTTTGCGGCCACCTTTGCTCGTTTGGGACGCCCCACCGAAATCAACCCCCTTGGCTGTCAGGAGGGCTTCGTAGAACGCGGTGAAGTTGAGGCGTTCCGTTCCATCCTTCTTGGTCGAGACGTATCCGCAGGAGCGAACAAGGTCGGATTTGCTGATATCGCCCAGCTCTTTGACTTTGGCGAGTAGATCGGCTCCCGTAAGCATGAAAATTAATTATGCAACTTTTGCATGGTTACACATTGAGGTGCACCCATGCAAGGGTCTGAAGCATAGCCAGGGGATGCTTTGCGCTTTTGCTTCGCTATGCAGGTATTGAGCAGCCCATCGGCGGCAAGGTTGGCCGTGATTTCAAGCTCTAGCCATTGAGGCCTATGGCGCTAGAGGGCTGTCTCGGTGTACTAGGCTGTTCTGAATTCAATCCCCATGGAAGTTCTCCCCATGGAGAGTTAGGTCTTCTAATCCTTGGCTTCGAAACTGTTCTGCGTATTCGGAACATTTAGCAGTGGGTTTGGCAGGGATTGGGTCCTGCATCCACGGGCTTGGTTTTTCTGCATGAGCAGTACTGCAGAAGCTTGTAAAATGTAACGAGATTTCCCCTTTAGGCTTGAGAGACGATGCCGCTCCATTGCACTGCTTTGACCTGATCTCGCCGCCAGGAATGGAATAGCAGGGGCTCCGATGCTGTGCAGAGGGGGCACACCGCAATCTGGGCACGAGTAAGCCCCAGATTTTCGAGTTGGCGTCGGGTTGCCAAGCGGATGTCCAGGCGATCGTGGCCTGGTTTGGCATCGTCAGCCAAGCCACCACAGGCTTCAAGTTCCTGGATTGCCCCGGCTGAAGATCCAGGTTTAGGGCTGGCTTTTTTGGGGGTGAGGGCCTCCGCCACCTGCTCACTGACGGAGCGTGCCACTTGATAGGCCTGGCCACCAATGGCGGGCCCCAGGGCCACTAGCAAATCGGCGCGCT
>Ga0310323_10013_pt1 | contig 50345 bp, 52 predicted proteins | sample LakEriER3TotalD7_FD_195537 | JGI IMG/M metagenome (GOLD analysis project Ga0310323, IMG submission 195537) | Enriched freshwater cyanobacterial communities from Lake Erie, Ohio, United States - ER36.Total.D7 (v2) (version 2) | ecosystem: Environmental > Aquatic > Freshwater > Lake | place: USA...
TAGACATTTTTCGCTGAGTTCTTGCCCAGCTGCGCGCCGATCCCGCCACTGATCTCGCGAGGGATCTCGCAACTGATCTCGCGAGGGATCTCGCAACTGATCTCGCGAGGGATCTCGCAACTGATCTTGCGACGGATCCCGCAACTGCCTGGTTGTTTTCTGCCTCGCCATGGCCTGTCCCTTGCAGTTGGTCGGCATACGTCCATCTTGGGAAGAGTTCGCTTTGGGATGGGCCCTACCGGCAACGCGTGACGTAATGCCCCAATTGATGCCGCAGATCTGCACCGAATCAGCCCTTTTTTGATCAATGTTGCTGGGCTCAATTGCCGTGTTTGATTGCAATGCCTTCCGGTCGTTGTCCCCTAAGCGTTCCTGCTCCGATTGCCGATTTGATGCGAAGGGGCAGCCATGCCCTAAGGGGAGGGCTATGTCAATGGCCTATGGGGTGTCAACGGCTGGTTCAGCTGTTGACCCGGTTGCTGACGCCCAATACGGCGATTGACGTGATGCAGGGGTTCGATCCTTGGGCCCATCTGCGATCCGTTATTTTTTCCTTGTACTGGCCTTTTCCGTTCGGGTCGGGGCAATCTTTGGCAACACGTGCTGAGTAAATCGTCTCTCTAACAAGCCTACCGATTGATTCAGCCTGGCATTTGCAGTTTGAGTCCTGAGGTTGCGGCATCGGTGCCGCAGTTGGGCAGCTAGTGCTCCTATTCCTTCGACTTTCAACAGAGGATTCCGGGGCTCTACGCAACCCTCTGTATGGCCGATGCCCTCGGTGACTACCTCAAGACAATTGGCCGCATACCCCTTCTGGCGGATGCAGAGGAGGTGCACTTGGGAAGCCTGGTACGCCAGTGGCAGGATGCCGATGAACAAACACCTTCTGTTATCCGTCGCGGGCGCAGGGCGCATACCCGGATGGTGAATGCCAATTTGCGGCTTGTCGTCACCATTGTGAGCCGCTATGCCCGCCGAAGCCAGCATCTCAATCAGGATGCCATGGACCTGATTCAGGCCGGAAATATTGGCCTCATTCGAGCTGTCGAAAAGTTTGATCCCTCCAGGGGTTACAAGTTTTCGACCTATGGCTATTGGTGGATTAAGCAAGCTGTGGGCCGTTACCTGCACGAGCACAGCAGCTCGATTCGCCTCCCGGTCAGTGTGACCGATCTAGCTGTGAAAGCAGGTCAGCTTCAAGCTGCCTCTGAAGAGTCCCTGAGCCAATCTGAATTAGCAAGCCAGCTAGGGCAATCGGAGCGGCGGCTCCGGTTTGTCCTCCATACGGCTGAACGTTGCCACATTCAGTCTTTGGACCAGCAGGTTGGTAGCAATGGTCAGGATATGACCTTGATTGATACCGTTGCCAGCGTTGAGGGTCCAACGATCCATGATGATTACCAATGGATGCACACGCACATTGGTAATCTCGATCCCATGGAGAGGAAGGTGCTGCGGATGCGGTTTGCGACGGAAGGCAAGCCCTCCCTCGCCAAGGTCTCGATCCAGCTCGGCCTCAGTAAGGATAAGGTTCAGCGTATTGAGCGTAATGCATTATCGAAACTGCGTCGGCGTTTAGAGCCATGTCTCAATCCTCCGGCTTCTTGATGGAGACAGGCTGATTTGTGTTGTCAACTCGCCTCCCCTCTCTGCCTATTTAGACCTCACAGTTGTAGGCCTTGGCGGCAGAGCTTCAACCAAGGCCTTCTCGTGGTTCCTCCCTAGTAGGTATGGAGGCCCCGAACGGGCTTGCTTTTCCCTCCATTGGCAGCCACTGGTTGTCCAAATGCGGGGGCTTGGATTTGGCGGTTTGGCTCACGCAGGGCATCTTCGAGTAAAAATGCACACAGATTGGATACCGACCGTCCCTCCTCTTCAGAGCGCGACAGTAGGGCCTCGTGAACGTGGTAACTCAGTGTGATAGATATTCTCCTTGGTTGCCGTTGCATCACTCGAATGCGTTCATTCATGGATTCTGCTTCTTGGTGATTAGGCAAATTAAGCCTATGGGAGCAATTCCCCTTCTTCGTACTGCTAACTGCCTTATTTGTGCAGCAGCCATGCTGTGCTTTTAATCCTCGCGGCATTGCACCATCGGATCTGCTGCACCGGCAATTATATGGGTTAACATCTCTATCATTGACTTCGTATTTTTAAGCTTATTCGTTTCAGCGTCTGTTCTGTTGTGTTTACCCGACGCTTCTCCTTTTTTTAACTGCCGCTTTCTCCATGGGGTATTGACCGTGGGGCATTGAGTTGTTGTCATTGAAATTATCCTTTCCGCCCGAGGCATAACTGCTGCAAACCCTTGGGTTTTATCGTTGTGCTCCTATGCTCACCTTGAAAGCTTAACTTGATATGCGGCGAATCACAATCTCGGTGCCAGATGAGGCCCATCGTGCGCTCAAGTTGCTAGGCATCTTGGAGGGTAAAGCTTTTGGTACCATCGTTTTAGAGGCACTCGAGTTCTATCTTAAAGATAAGGACGCCTATGATCTTGATGTGTCGAAGCGTTCAGAGGCCTAGCAATATCTATTTGTAGAAATTCTTTCTATTGCCTCCGGACTCTCCCATTTACCTTCGTTATCGTTTCTGCTTTTTCATGGGAGGCGGCATCCGTTTGTGGAGTGCCGGTCGGACTAGCCGATTTTTACCCTATTGACTCTTCCATTTTGTTTTGCGATTTGCTTCTTGTTGGAAGTGTTCCTGCTTCTTTTCTGTCCCGTATCTGATTTTGTTGCTTGCATCTAGGTCCTCCGGTGAGTTTTCGCATAAGAATGCTTTTGTCTGATTTAATACGCTTGTCTCTTTGACCATGAATGCTTCCAACCTTCGGACCCTTCATGCCATATTTGCTCACCCATTGCAGCATGGAATCCGAATTCATGATGTAGAAGCATTGTTTTCTAGCCTTGGTGCAACAGTTCATCCCTTGGAACACAATCGCTTTAAAATTAATTGGTCATCCGGTGAGTTTATCTGGATAGACCTTGGCCACCATCCAAGCCGTACTGAACTTGACGGTGATGCTGTGATGGCTGTACGTCGATTTCTGGAGAGTGCAGGCCATACGCCTCAGCAACCTGAAGCTCCAATTTCACCTCTCTTGGGCGATCATGGAACTTATCTGGTTTTGCACTTGACGCATCATTCCACAGAGGCTTTCTACTCCAAGGGTTTGGGTACTGAGAACTTCAGTCTTAAACCTTTTGGACTCTGGTCGACCCATCAACGTTTGCATAATCGACGGGAGCGGGACCTCTCAGGTCAAAAAGCTCCTTTTGACTTTGACTATTTGCACCTTTTAGTACAAGCCATTCAGGATTCCGATGCGGTTCTCCTTCTTGGCCATGGCCACGGCGAGAGTGATATGAGGCAGATTTTGCTCAAGTATCTGGCAAATCATCATCCTGGATTGCTTGATCGTATTCTTGACAAGACTACCCTGAATGCCCATACCGTTACGCAGGCCGAACTCTTAGCGATTGCGGCTGATCATCTTGGTCAGCATCCCCGCCGTCATCTACCTGTCCAGCACTAGGTGGCAAGCTGTCAGCTGTTGCAATCTTCAGTTTCCTCGTCTCGTTTCCGCTGCACTATTAAGTCAAACTAGCTTGATCTGAATTCCCATTTCTATATTGAAGTGTCTTCTTTTCTTGAAATGTCAATTCACAAACGTTTGATCAAGGGTTTGCTTGCCGCCTCCCTGTTGTCTCCTGTGCTTCTTTCTGCTGCAGCTTCAGCTGAAACAGAAAACCCTATTCGTTGGGTTACTGGTGGTGCAGTCTGGTCTACACCTCAGGAGGCGATGAAGACTTTCCTTGAAACTGGTGAAATTACTGACCGTGGCCTTCAGGGTGGTTTGAAGCGCTCAGGTTGGACCGCAGAAGAGGTTCGCGCCGGTCTGAATAAAAGCTACAACATCGATTTTCTTCGACTCAGTAACTTTCTCTACTCACCAGCTGGTGAGACCTACCTTACTGAACAAACCCGTAGTTATGTCCCCTACTGGACCCTAAGAATGTGGTCGATCCAGGCGCTGCGTTCAGCCATCATCCTCGATGCTGCCGATGGCTCTATCTCCGGGGCAGGGATTATGAGCAAATTGCCAGTTGACTTCCGTATTGATAATTCGGATCCTTTTGATGGACAGCAAAACGTAGCAGCCCAGTCGAATTGCAAGGACGCCCAGTGTACATCCCTGTTTTCGTGGTTTGTCTTTCTTCCTGCCCAACTAGCCTCTCGGTAGTTTGCACATGAGTTTTCTTGTGTGGACTACTTAGGTTTTTTATCGTCATCTTCTCCTACCCTAAATTTTAATGGCTTTCGATCACACGCTTGTTGGGTCCTTAATTGACCCTGTTCATTTTACGACCCTTGCTGACTGCCAGTCTGAACAAATTTCTGGTGGTAGGCGTGGACGTGACGACGATGCTGGATCTCATCGCCGATCCAGATCTGGACGTGACTGCCAGCCGGGGCAACTTGGTCCTTTGATAGGCGGTTTTGGATTTCAATCTTTTGGCAGCTTGATGTCTGTGAATGTCTTCCAGCTAAATTTGGCCATAAATATGATTTTCGGAGGCAACGGTAATTCTATCTTCAACATGCAAGGCAATCAGTTGTCTGGTATTTAATGTGGCTTGCATGGTTCTGCCGTGCACCTGCGGCACTCCAGCACCTTGATTTTTTGTGCTGCACAAATCAAGCATACCAGCTTTTTTCATCTTCGATAACTTTTTGCTTGTCACACTAAATACGGGCCTAGCCCTTCACTCATAGCCATTGGTTTCATGACCTACCTCTCCATGCTTGACGACACCCAGTCCGAAATGATCGGCGGCGGCTGGGGTCTTGGTGACACCACCACAATTGTTGGAATCAGCCTGACCTCACTGCGTCAAACCTACAACGTTAATCAATTTAACGCTGCTACCAATAACGTTGTGAGTGCTCCTGCTTTCCTGGGAGCGCCCTTGGTTGCCGCCTCAATCACCAACTCCCTGTCTAATATTGCATTGATTGGCTAATCATTTTTCGTTTTGTTTTGGGCTTTAGCTCATTGTAAACCGTCCAAATTTTTGGATGTCTGAAAGCCGGTTTTACCGGCTTTCTTTTTCCCTTCCCTCTACTACTTAATCATGCGACTTCTATCCGATTTTGAAGCTGAGATCATCAGTGGCGGTTTTGCTTTCCCTTCGGCCGCAAATATTGCTCTGAGCATTAACGTGTCTCCAGCTACTTTTGTTGCCCCGATTACTCAGGTGAACACGGTGGCTACTGCTGCTGTCCTGGCTGGCATCCTAGACAATGTTAACTTGGCAGTTTCCAATACTGCTTTTAACTTCGCGACTGTATAAATCTAAAAACTTCAATGCCCCTATCCTTGCGTAGTTGGTTTTCCAGTCACGATTGGTCAACTCCCCATAGGCTGTGGAAGCAGGCATTCGGGGGTAGGTCTTCAGCCTACCCTTGCGTGCGCCAATTTGATGAGGAAGATTGTGGTGCTGCTTGTATTGCTACCATTGCCTCTTCCCATGGTTCTTCTCTCAAGCTTGGCCTTGTACGTGATGCGGTAGGAACCACATCTACGGGTACTAGTTTGTTGGGATTGCGTCGTGGTGCGGAAACCCTAGGGTTTAATGCCAGGGCAGCGAAGGCCAGCCCAGAACTTTTAGATGACCTCAATTCGATTACTCTCCCTTTGGTTTGTCATTGGGATGGAAATCATTGGGTTGTTTTGCACCAAAGGCAGGGCAATAAACTGATTGTGGCTGATCCGGCTGTTGGCCTAATCGAGTATTCCGTTGCAGAGTTTTTGCTCCATTGGAATGATGGAGTTATTCTACTTCTTGAGCCTGATCCTGCACGGCTCGGTAGAACTACCCATCATTCTGAAGGCCTCAGGATTTTTCGGCATTATCTTGTTCCCTTCCGTCCCCTACTGACCCAAGCCATTTCGCTTAATGCCTTGATCGGAATTTTTGGCTTAGGCATGCCCCTTTTAATGCAGGTTCTTACCGACGATGTCCTGCTCCGTGGTGATAACGGCATGTTGGCTAGTCTGAGTATTGGGTTGATGCTTTTGTTTGGTTTTCGCGGCCTACTCAATTTTTTTCAAGGTCATATGGTCGGGTATTTCGGCCAAAAGTTGCAGCTTCAGATGGTGATGCACTATGGACAGCGGTTGCTCGGTTTGCCGATTCGCTATTTCGAGAGTCACCGAAGTGGAGAGGTTGTGAGCAGAATTAGCGACATCCAACACCTTAATTCCCTGATGACCCAGGTGGTCCTTGGTCTTCCGAGTCAGTTTTGTATCGCGATCGTTTCCCTTCTCTTCATGTGGGCTTACAACCCTTCGCTAACACTTGCAGCTCTTGCTTGTTATTTGATCGTACTCGTCAGTAACCTTTGCTTCTTGCCGGCTCAGCAGAAACTTTCCCGCCAGCTTCTGGTCAAGTCAGCCGATAACCAAGGCTTTCTCGTTGAACTCTTTCGTGGTATCAGTGTCTTGAAAACCAGTGAGGCTACTGTTCAGGCCTGGGAGGAATATCAGCGTAATTTTGGTCGGCTAGCCCATATGTCATGGTCCGCCCTTAGGCTCGATCTTAAGGAGTCCACAATTACTGGTCTTCTAGGCAGTTTCACCAGCATTGCCCTGCTTTGGTATGGCAGTTCTTTTGTTATCGACCAGCAGCTCAGCATTGGTCAGCTTTTGGCCTTTAACGGCATGGGTGCCAATGTTTTGGGTTTCCTTGCTGGTCTTAGCGGTATTAGTCAGGAGATTCTTCGCGCTGATGTTGTGATCAAGCGTATGGCCGATGTTCTTGAACGGGAGCCTGAATCCTTTGCTAACGCCGGCAAGCATTCCGTTAGTCTTACTGGCCGCGATGACCTGATTTGTGACCGTGTCACGTTCTCCCATCCTGGCCGTCGGCCCCTCTTGGATTCCCTTTCCCTGCGTATCCCTGGTGGACTAACTACTGCATTGATTGGTGAGTCGGGCTGCGGCAAAAGTACCATTACCAAACTCATTGCCGGATTGTATCCCCTTCAAGAGGGTTCGATCCACTATGGCCCCTATAGCAGCGTTGATCTTGATATTGACTCTCTTCGTAGGCAGGTTGTTCTTGTTCCCCAAGACTCCATCATGTTTAACCGAAGTATCTACGATAATTTTTCTTTTGCCCATCCCCATATTGACTTCTCGCAGGTTGTTGAGGCCTGTGGTCTCGCATTGGCCGACGACTTTATCCGTGAGCTCCCTGAGGGCTATCAAACCATTCTTGGCGAGTTTGGTGCCAACCTATCCGGAGGACAGCGTCAGCGTCTTGCCATAGCAAGAGCCTTGATTGGTAGACCTTCTGTTTTGATTCTCGATGAATCGACCTCCGCCCTCGATCCTGTTCTTGAGGCCAGGTTGATGGACAACCTCTTGACCCAGAGGAAAGGTTTAACAACTCTTCTGATTAGCCATCGCCCCTCAGTGATTATGCGATCCGACTGGATTATTTACTTAGAGCGTGGTCGTGTTAAGGAGCAGAATTACCCGTCCGCCCTGCGCGAGAGTTCCCATGTTTCACCATTCTTGGTTGCTGCTTAATGGAGCACCCCATAACCACTACTTCCCATCATCACCTGGTCCACGCTGCTTCTGATCAGTTTCTTCCACCCCCTGGTAGCTGGTCCCATTCGATCGGCAGCCGGGTCCTGATCTCTGCAGGTCTTCTTGTTGTGGCATCTTGTTTTTGGCCCATTGAGGAAACCGTGCGTGCCACTGGCGTTGTTCGGCCGACTGGCGAAAACATCGTGGTGCAGAGCCAATTAGCTGGCCGGGTCCAGCAGGTGTTCGTGCAACCCAATCAACTGGTCAAGCCCAATCAAGTCTTAGCTGTGATTGACCAATCCAGTCTTAAAGCTTCCCACCAGCAGCTCGTGACTGAACTTGACCAACTTCAGTTGCAATGGCGCCAGACCCTCCAGCAGAAAAAAGACCTGGATGTGGAGCTTCGCTCTACCGACTTGCTCTCCACAGCCCAGATTGGCTCGAGCTTCGGTGATGTGGATAAGGCAAAAGCATCGCTGGTCTTTGCCGCTAGCGAATCTCGGCGCTATGGATCCCTTGCCAAAGTTGGTGCTGTACCAGAACTACTTAGCCAGGAAAAGGCAGCCCGGTTTTCCCAATCGATGAGTGAACTGAGACAGGCGCGCTTGAGTGTTGCCCAACAAAGGGCACGGCAACTTGTTGAGCAGGCTAAATTGCGTCAAGGGGTTAATGGGTTTAACAACACCCTCGCCGAGCTTGCTCGTCAAAAGGCCGGTCTCGATAGCCGCTTGATCGATGCCACACGAGCACTTGCTACAGCTTCGATTCGCTCCCCGATATCTGGGTCAGTTGTCGCCACGTCGCTTAACCATCCTGGTCAGGTTTTGAGCGCCGGCGAGGTGATTGCCCGGCTTGCCCCCCTCCATGCCCCCATGGAAGCGAAGGTGGTTGTTCCTGCCCAATCGATCGGCAAGATCCGGGTCGGTCAAAAAACCTACCTGCGGGTCACTGGATGCCCCTATTCCGAATTTGGTTTGATGACTGGCAAGGTCACAGCAATCTCTGCAGATGCATTGCAGCAGAACAAGGCCATGGTGACTGCTTCGCCTGCCTACGAGGTGAGTGTCCAGCCCAGTACCCAATCCTTTAAACGCGGTAATGACCGTTGCTACTTCCGATTGGGTATGGATCTCCAAGCTGATGTCATGACAGGACGAAATACCGTGATGACATTTTTCCTGCGGAAGCTGCGCCTTATGGCCCGGGTTTGACTTAATCCGTTTGTGGCTTTGTCGCGGCCTGCAGGTGCCCTGCGAGCACCATGGCACCCACTGGCCCCTCCTCGCTCGACAAGAGATCGGCAATGTCCTCAATGGACAGCCCTGTGGCTTCACTGAGATATTCCAATACGCCGAGGAATGAGTCAAGACAGTGCTCTGTCTCTTGGTTTGTTCCGCTTCCTACGTTCTGGCTGGGTATTGCCATCGCCGTTTCTTCTCCAGAGTTCACCGTCCCACCTTCACCCGACTTCCTTGCCTCCAGGGATGGGCGCATCGCCCTTGCGGCGCCTTCGCGGCGCCATTGGCACTGGGGTTTGGGGCCTGGCCTTTTTAGGGTTTGATCAGCACGTCTTTGGGTCCATGTCCTCCCATCAACGCCTGAGTGATCCTTCAGAACCCGACTCTTTCGTTGGCGATCCCAGCTGCCACCAGCCAGGGCCCCCACCCAAGACTGATCAAATCGTCCAGGAGATCGGAAAGCTCATCCCGCTTGTCAACGACAGCTTCCAGCCCATTTCCCGTCCTTCTTCTGCCGCCCCCACGGGTAATTTGGCATCCCATCTCACCTGGGATGACAACGGTGAGCTCGCCATTGACTAGGGGTTCGCAAGGGAGCGCAATATTCCTTCATCTTCTGTTACAGTAGCTGCATCCCATCGTCATCCACCACCATGGCCGACAACACCTCCCGTTTTGGCTTCGTAGGTTTTGCAGAAACCTGGAATGGCCGTCTTGCCATGTTGGGTTTTGTGATCGGCCTGGGTACCGAGCTTCTGACCGGCCAAGGCATCCTCAGCCAGGTTGGCCTCGGCTGATTTCCAGCCCTTGCCTGATGCCCCATGGCTCGCGCCATGGGGCTTTTTTGATGGGAACCTGTCGGCTGTGAAGGTCTTAGACGGCCTTGTCTGCGTTCCCCCCCTTTTTTTCTCTTCGTTTTCCTCGATGGCTGCTGCGAAACCCCCTTCTCCCTTGGTGGTGAAGCTGCAAATTTTGGGCGTGTTCTGTGTGCCTTTGGCCTTGCTGGGGCTCTGGCTCAAGGGCAAGGGTTTTTGGTGAACCCCCGCTCCAGCGCCCTTTTCACCTGGGCGCTCGTTTCTTTAGATTTGCTTTAGGATTGCCTTGACTTGAGCGGTTTCACTTTGCCTCCTTCGGCTTCCTTGCTTGCTTTGGCTGGCCTGCTGGGCTTTGCGGTTCTCGAGGTGGCTTTGCGTTTTGTTCCCTAGGACTACCCCTGCAGGCTGCGGTGTCTGCGAGCTGCACGGCTTGGCTGGGTCTTTTGTAAACCGCCATGAGATTGCTCGGACAACGCTTTGGGTGTTGCGCCATCACCCCGATCCTTCACCCCTGTTGGGTTGGTTGTTTCTCGATACCCTGCGCCATGTCGGTGGACCTGCCGACTTCACCCCCGATGAGGCCGCTTCCTGGGGTCCGGCAGTTCAACAGGCCAGCCAACTGGTGCGCCAGCTCACGGGTTGTGATCGGGTGTACGCGATTGCTTTTGGCGAGGGTGCACGCCATCTCCATCTCCATTTGATCCCCCGATTTGGAGACGATCCGACTACGGCGGCTTGGTTGATTGCCGATCACTACCGCTCTGTTGAGCGGGGCGAACGGTCCGCGGCAGACCCTGTCCTCGTTGCCAACCTGGTGGATCGGGCCCGATCCCTGGCCCAGGATCTCGGGAGTTTCGCTTGACCGGTCATCCCGTTCCAGATTCGGATTGTTCTCCAGGATTGGATTCTTTCCCAGGTTTGGATTCTTTCCCAGGCTCAGATTCTGTCCCTGCCCAACTCCAGGCCATCCGCGCTGACCTGGCCCAACTCCATCAGAGTGTTTTGGAGTTGCGCGGCCTGGTTCAGAGCCTGGTTGCAGAAGGCCCATCGCTTGATTTGGCCCTTGGGAGTTCAGCTTCCAGACCAAGTACGACCCTGGCGCGCCGCAATCCCGAACGGTTGGCTGCAGAAGTGCAACGCCGCACGGCGTTGCTCACGGTTGAGGATCTTGACCCGCTCGATGGTGATACGGAGCTGGATCTAATGATTGATCGGCTCCATGACCTCGCCGTTGACGGTCCCTAACTGACCTTGACGACCTTTGACCGGCCCTGAACCCCCATGCCTGCCCAGCCCCTCAATAGCTCAGATCTCGCTGCGCTAGCTACCACCTTGCCCAACTGGCAGTTGGTGGCTGGAACATTGCACCGCGACCTGGTCTTTGCTGACTTTGTGGAGGCCTTCGCTTTTATGACCAAGGTGGCCCTGATCGCCGAAGCCATGGACCATCACCCCCAATGGAGCAACGTGTGGAACCGGGTGAGCATTGACCTGATCACCCACGACACGGGCTGCCTGTCCAACCTGGACGTGCAATTGGCTCAGCGGATCGATGGCCTGACCCCCTGAGCTCCCGTTTAAACCAGCATTGGAAGCTTGCTGGGATCCATCTGCTGGAAACGCAGCTTCTGCTTGCCGCCCGCTGCCTCCCCACCCACCGCCAGATGATTGGCCATTTCAACGGCCACATCGACCGCGATCGTGTGGCCTGCGCTGAATGTGCCCGCCAGGATGCTTTTGGCAATGGGGGTTTCCAGTTCCCGCTGAATGGCCCGCTTCAGCGGCCTGACGCCATAGACCGGGTCGTAGCCAACGGCTGCGATCCAATCGAGGGCATCGGCATTGAGCACAAGGGCAATCTTTTTGTCGTCTAGGCGTTTGGCCAACCGTTGCACCTGCAGTTCCACGATCTCGCGCAGTTCCTCCTGTCTGAGGCTGTGGAAGATGATCGTTTCATCGAGGCGGTTCAGGAATTCGGGGCGGAAATGACCCCGTAGGGCCCCATTCACCAGGGCTTCCATTTCACTGTGGCGGCCTGGATCTCCAGCGAGATCCAGAATCGATTGGCTGCCGATGTTGCTCGTGAGGATCAGCACCGTATTGGTGAAATCCACCGTGCGACCTTGTCCATCGGTGACCCGGCCGTCATCGAGGATTTGGAGCATCACATTGAACACATCGGGGTGGGCCTTTTCCACCTCGTCAAACAGGATCACCGCGTAGGGCCTGCGACGCACGGCTTCCGTGAGCTGGCCGCCTTCTTCGTAGCCCACGTAGCCCGGAGGGGCCCCGATCAGCCGGCTCACGGCGTGTTTCTCCATGTACTCGCTCATGTCGATACGCACCATGGCGTCATCGCTGTCGAAGAGTTGGGAGGCCAGGGCCTTGGAGAGCTCGGTTTTACCAACCCCCGTGGGGCCGAGGAAGAGGAAGCTGGCGATGGGGCGGTTGGGATCGGAAAGGCCGGCCCTCGAGCGCTGGATCGCATCGGCTACGGCGGTCACGGCCTGGGCCTGGCCCACCACCCTGCTGTGCAACTCATCTTCCAGTTGCAGCAGTTTTTCCATCTCGCTTTGCACCAGCTTGGCCACGGGGATGCCGGTCCATTTAGCGATCACCTCGGCGATGTCGTCCTCGGTGACCTCTTCGCGCAACAGGGATTTGTCGCGGGCGCCATCGGCTCCGGCTGCATTCAGCGCCTCCTCTTTGGCGGCTAGTTGCTTGTGGAGTTCGGCCAGGGTGCCGTATTCGAGTTCGGCGGCTTTGTTGAGGTCGTAGTTGCGCTTGGCCTGCTCCACCTGCAGCTGCACCTGTTCGATCTCTTCTTTGATCGCGCTCAATTCATCAATGGAACCCTTCTCTTTTTGCCATTGGGCATTGAGGGCACTCTGCTGTTCGCTGAGATCGGCCAACTCCTTTTCGAGGCGTTCGAGCCGGTCCTTACTGGCCGTATCCGATTCGCGCCCGAGGGACAGTTTCTCCATCTCCAACTGCAGGATGCGCCGATCCAGCTCGTCGATCTCCTCGGGCTTGGAGGTGATCTCCATCTTCAGCCGCGCCGCCGATTCGTCCATCAAATCGATGGCCTTGTCGGGTAGGAAGCGATCGGCGATGTAGCGGCTGCTGAGCACCGCTGCAGCTACCAGGGCGTTGTCGGCGATCCGCACACCGTGGTGCACCTCGTAGCGTTCCTTGAGTCCGCGCAGGATCGAGATGGTGTCTTCCACCGTGGGTTGATCCACGAACACCTGCTGGAAACGGCGTTCCAGGGCCGGGTCTTTTTCGATGTGCTGGCGGTGCTCATCCAGGGTGGTAGCCCCAATGCAGCGCAGTTCGCCCCGGGCGAGCATCGGCTTGAGCAGGTTGCTGGCATCCATGGCTCCGCCGGAGGCACCGGCGCCCACCACGGTGTGGATCTCATCGATAAATAGAACGACCTGGCCCTGGGAGGCCGTGACTTCCTTGAGCACGGCCTTGAGCCGTTCCTCGAATTCACCCCGGTATTTCGCACCGGCGATCAGGGATCCCATGTCCAGCGATATGAGCTGGCGGTTTTGGAGGGCCTGGGGCACATCGCCGTTGACGATCCGCTGGGCTAAGCCTTCCACGATTGCTGTTTTGCCTACGCCTGGTTCGCCGATTAATACCGGGTTGTTCTTGGTGCGCCGGCTCAGGATTTGGATCGTGCGGCGGATTTCCTCATCCCTGCCAATCACCGGATCCAGCTTGCCCTCCCTGGCCGCCGCGGTGAGATCCCGGCCGTACTTTTCTAGGGATTCGTAGGTGCCCTCTGGGTTCTGATCGTTCACGGTTTGGCTACCTCGAATGGCTTGAACGGCATCCTTGAGCTTTTCGGTGGTGGCACCGCACTGGGAGAGCAGTTGCTTGCCGCAGCGATCATCGATGGCCAGGGCCAGGAGCAGGTGCTCGATGGCGATGAAGCTGTCGCCATAGCTGGTTTTGAGGGCCTCGGCTTGATCCAGCACGCTATTGAGCCCTTTGCCCAGATACACCATCTCGGGCGGGGCGCTCAGGCTGGGCTTGGCGGCGATGAAGGCCTCCACCTTTTGGCTCAAGGTGCCCAGCTCCACGCCGGCCTTTTCAAGAATGCGTCCGGCCAGGCCTTGTTGGCTCAACAGGGAGGCGAACAAATGCTCGCTTTCCATTTGTTGTTGGCGTTTTTGTTGCGCCAACTGTTGGGCGCCCACCACGGCACCCCAGGCTTTTTCAGTGAACAGTTCGGCGGTGGGATTCATGGCTCAATCTCCAGTTCTGGAGGGGTGGCACAACCGTATGGGTGTTTGGCAGTCGACCCATGCCGGGAGACCGAACCATCGGGTGCGGTGCCCCGTCCCCAGGTTGGGAGTACCGGCTGGCGATGGGGTGAAAACCGGCTCAATTCAACGCCGAACGTGACGCGTTTAGCCCACTTCCCTCGCTCCCCTAGGGCGCCGGCAGGGGAATTACCCCGGCATTGGCGCCGCAGAGTTTGAGGGGGCAACCATCGGGTCCGTAGATGGCATCGCTTGGGGAGAGGCAGCCGCCAGCGTTTTTAGCTGCCACCTGGCTGGGCTGGATGCGCCTGGGCTGGAGGTCGCTGTTCTTTGGTGCCACCACCAGGGGGCAGGAGCCCGCCATCCGCTCCTGGGCCAGGCCGGTCTGGCTGGTCGCTAGCCAGGCGGCGCCAACGAGGGCAAGCCAACGCCCTACCCCTTGGCCCAGTTTGAGTGATCGGATCGGCGCCATGGTCTCCATTGGAAGTGTCTGAATTAGAAGGGGGTGATGCATGATCCAGCCCTCATTCAAGCCCTTGCCGAGGCCTCCCGGGAGTTCGATGCCACAGGCAAGGATCCCGAACGCAATTGCTGGATGGCGGTGCACCGCCATGTGCATGGGGTGACCCCCAGTGAATACGACATCCGCGAGGTGCCGGAGGATCTCTATCTGGCGGTTTTAGAGGCTCGGCGCGCCCAATAAAAAAGCCCCGGCTTGCGCCGGGGCCCAGGGAGTGATCAAAGCCGATCAGGCCCAGCCTTTGCCAGCCATGTCGATCACATAGGCAGCCACGTCTGCAATGTCGCCTTCGCTGAGCTTGCCACCAAAGGCGGGCATGGCGTTTTTGCCGTTGGTCACCTGGTAGGCAACGGCAGCTTCAGGGCCGGTGCTGTAGTTGGCCAAGTAGGCCTCGAGGGCATCTTTCTTCAGGGTGCGCTCAGCATTCACCACGTTGCCACCACCCATGTGGCATGCGGCGCAGTTGGCGGAAAAGATTTGACCACCGTGGGCCACGTCGGCGGCAAAGCTGGGGGCGGCACCCAGAACGAGCGCCAGGCAGAGAGCAATCAGGGAAAAGATACGGCGCATGGGAGGGCGCTTCAAAGCGGGAGCAACCCAGCAAAATTAGGTCCTGATCGTGGCTTTCGTGACCCCAAAAGCCAGGATCGCAACATTTAGGGGCACCGCCGGGGGAGACCAGCCGTCTCAAAGACCGCTTCCAGGGTTGGAGCCAGGCTCACCAAGCCAAAACGCTCCGGTGGGCTTACCGGCTCATGGATGAAATGGCGCTGCTGAATGGAGAACAAATCCCAAGGGGTGATTTCAATCCGCAGCAGCTTGATCAGGCCATTGATCAACCAGCCCCGCAGGTCAACGGCGATGGGGGGATACCAGCCGCCGCGCCAGCGGCACAGGCTCGCCACCGTGCCATTGACGGTGACAGCTTTTTGGCCCAAAACCAACCGCCTTAGGGGACCCTGGCCTGGCTCGTGATTGGCTTGGTGGGGCCTGGTGGCCAGGTGGCCGCACACCGTGGCGATGTCGGCGGCGTGGATGAAATGGAAGCTGGCCTCCGCCCGCAACCACTTGGCCAACCAGAGGAATTTCACCGCCTCCAGCAGCCCTGCGGTGAGGTAGCTGGTGGGGTGGCGATCGCCTTTGTTGGTTTGGCCGGCGGGGCCGAGTTTCCCCCCAAACACCAGGGTGGGAAAAACGGCCACAATCTTCGGGGCGAGGGCGTGCTGCTCCAGCTGGCCCAGGCAGCTGGCCTTGGTTTGGATGTATTCGGTGCCATGGGCCTGTGCCTCTGGCAGCAACTGGAGGTTGCGATCCAGGATGCTGGCGGTGGAGAAGTAGATCACCTGCTCCAGCACCGCTGGATTGGTGAGCCGGAGCAGCTCTTTGACGGCATCCACATTCACCGCTTGGGCCCTGGCGGGATCGCCCCAGGCCGTGGCGGTATGGATGATTCGGGTTGCGGAGGCGATGGCCTCGGCATGGGGGCCAAGGTCGCGCAGGTCACCAATCAGCAGGGAGATCCTGGGATCCTGCGGGGACACCACCTGAAGCTTGGCTGGATCGCGGAGCAACAGCAAGAGATCGGCATCGCTGTTGCGATACAGCTCTTCGGTGATGTACTGGCCAACGCAGCCACTGGCTCCTGTGATCAGGATGCGGGCTTTGGCTCCACTGGGTGGGCCTGGGTTTGCCGTCAAACGGCAGCACCCATGAGCTCATTGGCCGCCTTGCCGGTTTCGAAGAACACCCGGGCATTCTCTTCCGGGGTGCCGGGGAGGATTCCGTGGCCCAGGTTGAGGATGTGCTTGCGGCCCTTGGCCTTGCGCACGCAATCGAAGATGCGCTCGCGGATGGCATCCGGGGTGCCAAACAGCAGGCCAGGGTCCACATTCCCCTGCACGCCCACGCCCTCGGGCAGCCGGGCGATGCCCTCGGCCATGTCCACGGTCCAGTCCAGGGACACGATGTCGACACCGGTGCGGCCCATGCGCTCGAGAACGCCTGCACTTCCAGAGATGTAGAGGATCAGGGGGGTGTCGGGGTGGGTGGCCTTGACCTGGTCGATCACCCGCTTTTGGTAGGGAGCGGCGAAGGTGTCGTAATCAACGGGAGAGAGCTGGCCGGCCCAGGAATCAAACAGTTGCACCACCTGGGCGCCGGAGTCGATTTGGTAGCGCACGTAGGTGGCAATCGAATCGGCGAGGTGGCCCAGCAGTTGGTGCAACATCGCTGGCTCTTGGAACGCCATCGCCTTGATGACCGCGTAGTTCTTGGAGCTCTTGCCTTCCACGGCGTAGGCAGCCAGGGTCCAAGGGGCCCCCACAAATCCCAAAACGGCAGCCTCGTTGCCCACATCGGCCCGCAGCCGGCCGAGCACTTCACCCACAAAGGGAAGGGCAGCGGCGGGATCGAGGGGCCGCAGGGCATCCACCTGGGCCTGGGAGCGAATGGCGGGCTCGATGATCGGACCCTTGCTCTCGATGATGTCGAAGTCGATTCCCATCCCTGGTAGGGGGGTGAGAATGTCGGAAAACAGAATCACGCCATCGGGTTTGAAGGCGTGGAAGGGCTGCATCGAGATCTCATAGGAGAGATCGGGATTTTCTGAGCGCTCGCGGAAACCGGGGTGGCGATCGCGCAGGTCGCGATACACCTTCATGTAGCGGCCGGCTTGGCGCATCATCCAAACCGGAGGACGCTCCACCTGCTCACCTCGGGCGGCGCGCAGCAGCAGGGGGGCGGTTCCGGACATGGGCAACGACAAAGCCAGAGGCGAACCTACCTGAGAAAGCTCCAGAACCTGAAGCCTCAGTTGGCGGTCTCCGCGGGTTCGTCACAGACCTGGGAAAGCATCCCTTGGCTGCGCTTCTCATCCCGGCGGAACACCAGAACAGAGAGGGGGGGGAGGCAGAGGTCGAGGGAGTTCTCGTAGCTGTGGATGCCCCATTCATCGGTGAACTTGCCACCGAGATTGCCCAGGTTGGTGCCGCCATAGCGCTCGGCATCGGTGTTGAACGCCTCTTCGTAGAAGCCTGGAAGGGGCACACCCACCCGGTAATGGGAGTGGCTTTGGGGGGTGAAGTTGGCCACCACCACGAGCCAGCGGCCGGTGGTGCTCTCACGGCGCATGAAGCTGATGATTGAGTGGCGGTTGTCGTTGCAATCAATCCACTGGAAACCGAATTCACTGAAGTCGTCACCCCAGAGGGCCCGCTCCGATTTGTAGAAGCTGTTGAGGTCGTCCACCAGGAGCTGGAGGCCCTGGTGGGCACTGTGCTGGAGCAGTTCCCATTGGAGATCACCCCACACGTTCCATTCGGACCGTTGGCCGAATTCCATGCCCATGAAGATGGTTTTCTTGCCCGGGTGGGTCCACATGTAGGCCAGTAGGGCCCGCACATTGGCAAACTTTTGCCAATCGTCGCCGGGCATTTTGTGCAACAAATTGCTTTTGCCATGCACGACTTCGTCGTGGCTGAGGGCGAGCATGAAGTTCTCGGTGAAGGCATACCAAATCGAGAACGTCACATTGTTCTGGTGGAACTGACGGAACCATGGATCTAGCTCGAAGTAATCGAGCATGTCGTGCATCCAGCCCATGTTCCATTTGAGGTTGAATCCCAATCCGCCCATGTCGGTGGGCTGGGTCACCATCGGCCAGGTGGTGGATTCTTCGGCAATTGAGAGGGCTCCAGGGAAGTGCTGGAACAGCACGTGGTTGGCCTGCTGCAGGAAGGTCACCGCTTCGGTGTTTTCCCTGCCCCCGTGGTCATTGGCCAGCCATTCCCCATCGGGGCGTAGGTAGTCGCGGTAGAGCATGGAGGCCACCGCATCGACCCGAATGCCGTCGATGTGGAATTCTTCGAACCAATAGACAAGATTGGCCACCAGGAAGTTGCGAACTTCGTTGCGGCTGTAATTAAAAATAAGGGTGCCCCATTCCTTGTGCTCGCCGATGCGGGGATCGGCATGCTCATAGAGATGGGCCCCATCAAAAAAGGCCAAGCCGTGGGCATCTTTGGGGAAGTGACCTGGCACCCAATCGAGGATCACCCCAATCCCTTCGGCGTGGCAGCGCTCCACAAAGGCGCGAAATTCATCCGGGGAGCCAAAGCGGCTGGTGGGCGCGTACCAACCGGTGACCTGATAGCCCCAGGATCCATCGAAGGGATGCTCGGAGATTGGCATCAGCTCGATGTGGGTGAAGCCCCGAGCCTTCACATAGGGAATCACCCGATCGGCTAATTCCGGGTAGGTGAGCAGCCGGGCTCCCGGTTTGAGATCGGCGGCGGGTACCGGTGGCCGCGGAGTGCCATCGGCTTCGATGAAGGGACGATCGGCGCTGCCATGCATCCAGCTACCGAGGTGCATTTCGTAGACCGAAATGGGTTGATCCAGGGGGTTGGAGTTGTCGCGCTCGTCCATCCAGCCGGCATCACTCCAGCTGTAGTTAGCAATCGCCTCCACCACCGACCCGTTGTTGGGCCGCACCTCATGGCGGAATCCGTAGGGATCGCTTTTCTGATAGCAATGGCCGTTCTGGGCCCGGATTTCGTATTTGTAGATCTGGCCGACTTTCAGGCCTGGAATAAAAAGCTCCCAGCAGCCGCCAACCCGCGATTGCATCGGGTGATGGCGGCCATCCCAGCCATTGAAATCTCCGAGTACGGAAACACTGCGGGCGTTGGGGGCCCAAAGGCAAAACTGCACGCCCCCAATTCCGCCCTGCTCGCCCAGGTGGGCACCCATGCGGCGCCAAATGTGGTGGTGGTTACCTTCGGCAAACAGCAGTTGATCCAGTTCCCCCATCCATGGCTCGCGCTGGGCCCAGGGATCGTGCTGCACGTGTTCGATGCCGCCACGGTGCACCCGAACCTGGTAGCCATGGCCTGGGTTGGTGGCCAGCTGCGCTTCAAAGACCCAGGGGTGATTGGGCGTCTCGGTGGCCAGGGACTGGCCGTCCACAAGCAGCTCCACCCGCTCGGCTTCGGGCATCCACACCCGCACCACCCAACCCCCGGATTCCAGGGCTTGGGGCCCAAGGATGGAGAAGGGGTGGTCGTGCCGGCATTCGGCAAGCCGCTGGCCGTCTTGCGCCATCCAATCGAGGCTGAGCAAGGCCATGTACCAGCAACGTTTTCGCCGCGAGCTTAGGCGGCTTTATTACCCGCCAACTGATCGAGCTGGCGGGGATTAGTAAAGCCTGTTGGCTACTGGGCGGGTTGGGGTTTCGATGGATCGATGGGGAAGTCGACGCCGGTGATCGTGTTGTTGGCATCGAGGATCACAAAGAGGCTGTCGGTGAGGCGGTTGAACTGGGTCACCACCATCACGAGCTTGGCTGTAGCGGTGGAATTGGCTTCAACGGCCTTGGTCACTTTCACGAAGTTTCCGGTGAGCTGCTGCAATTCCTGCCATTTCTGCTGCAGAAGCTCCGGGCTGATTTCCTTTTGCAGGTCGAGGCTCAAAAAGCTGCGGGCACTGATGTACTGGCCACTGCTCAGACTTTTGACGAAGTTCAGAGCCACTTGGCTGGAGGCTTCGTCGGTGCGATCGAAGTGGTAGCCCACGATTTTGCCGGCGCCATTGAGCACGATGAAGACATCGCGGGTTCCCTTGGAGGTGATCAGGCTGGCTTCAACCGTGGTGTTTCGCAGACCGGTGTTGACGCTTAGCAGCTTCCAGCTGAGCAGTTTGGGCTGGGTGCGCATGGTGTTTTGCACCATTTGCGGGCTGGTTACGGCCTTGAGCTCATCGGAGAATTGGTTGTAGCGGGCATTGGCATCGCCCTTTCTGATGGCCTCCAGGATGGCGTTGGCAGCGGCGCGGGCCTGGGGAACCCCCAGGGCGACTGGCGCAGCTGCAGCGCTCTGGGCGCCGGGGGTCGCGCTTGAAGGTGCGCTGGTTTGGGCGGAGCTGATCGGGGCGAAGCACGCGCTGCCGATCAGGCTGGTCGCCAGCAACCCAGCCGCAAAAAAGGGCTTGGAGAAGGGGCGCAGGGGGCTCCGCATGCCTGGGGTTTTAAAAGGTGGGCTCAGTTTGCCTCAAGTTGCCCTGGCTACACGATGGGCTCAAGCCGCAAGTGGCCCGTGGCGAGCTCCAGGCTGAGGCTGATCACCCGGTGCTTTGGGCTTGGGCCGCCGAGGGGCATCGAGCCATCGCCTGGGTTGAGGGCAACCTGCGGCCAGGCCGAGGCCGCCAGGGACAACCGGATGTGGTCTCCGGCTTGGAGGTTGGCCATCACCGGTTGGAACTGGAGCCGCCTGGTTTCGCTGCGCAGGCATCCGCTGCCAAGGAAGCGGGCCACGCCAGTGCAGAGCTGTTGCACGTGATCGTTTTGGGCGCCGCCTTGGGGGGGCGATGGGGCTTTTTTCACCACGGAGAGGGCTCCACACAAATCAAAGCCAGGCTGGTCGGCGCTGATGCTGATCTCCAGGCTGAATCGACCCAGCAGCAACTCAGGCGCTTCGAGGGGAGCACTGGTGAAGCAGGCCACATCAAGGCGCTCGTCGAGGTCGGAGCGCTCACACGGGCCGGGTTTGAGATCGAGATGGCCCCCTCGCCCGGGTACGGGCCGCCAGGGATCGTGCACCAGGTGGCGGGTGTTGCTATCGGAGGCTGCCGTGCCGGATGGGTTTGTATCTGGGCCAGCTTGCTTCCAGTCCAGCAGGGCTTGGCCCTGGAGGCTCCAGGCCCTGGGGGGAGTTGCTGCCGGCACAAGCCAGGGGCCATGGGCTTCGGCCTGCAGGGCCACGGCGGCGGTTTGCTCTGGGCCGCATGGCTCGTTGCCGGGGGCGATGCCTTGCAGGTGCTGTTGGAAGAAGGCCAGCTGCATCGCGTCGGCGCCGCCCGGCCAGTGCAGGTGGCTCCAGGCGCCGATGCGCAGTTGGGGGGAGCCGCCTGCGGCCCTCGAGCGGTGCCAGAGATCCAGTACGCCACCGAGGTGGGGATCGTGCCAGCCACCCAGCAGCAGCATGGGTCTGCGCAGCAGGGCGTCTGAGGGGGTGTGAACCCGCCACCCTGCTGGATCTGTGGGATTGCGGTTCAACCACTCCAGGGCCATGCCCGTGGGGTCGTGGCGCTCGAGCAAGGCCATGCCTTCGCCCAGGAAGCTGCCCCGCTCCAGGGAATCGCGGATCGCCTGCCAGCCTTCGTCATCGCCTTGCCGCTGGCAGCGCTGGGCGGCCAGTTGCAAGCCCCAGCCCAGGCCCAGGGCCCACCAGTGGGCTCCGCCCTCGCTGGCCCAGTGGGTGCGTTCGTTGAGCCCGGCCATGGCCGGCGCCAGGCAATCGGGCAAGCCATCGCCGCCAGAATCGTCCCCGTCGTTATGGATGCCGTCGTTGAGGAGTTGGCTCAGGCCTTGATAGGAGAAGCCATAGGTGCCCACCCGGCCATTGCAACTGGGGAGTTGGCGTACCCACCGAACCGCATCGGCCCCATCAGAGGCTTCCTGGGCAAAGCCTTGGAAATTCCCCTCGGATTCGCCCCGGCCCCGGACGTCTTGCACCACGACCACAAATCCATGCTGGGCGTACCAGCTCGGATGGGCATAGGTGACCGTCGAAGCGATGGCCCGTCCGTAGGGCTGCCGCATCAACAGGGCCGGCCAAGGCCCATCGCCCACGGGGGTCCAAATCCGACTAATCAGGCCCGTGCCATCCCGACAACGCATCCAATGGTCATGGCCGCTCACTCAGCGCACATCCGGGCAGTAAAGGCCCACCACGTAGGTGGTGAGGATCTCTGCGTCGGTGAAGCTCAGCTGACGTTGCTGGGCAATGGTCTGGATGGCCTGGTTGGAGGTGGAGGCGATGCCGGAGCCATTCATTTGGCGCAGCTCGGCGCAGAGTTGCTTGGCTAAGGCAGGGTTTTGTTTGACCGATTCGAGCAGTTGGGATTGGGCCTGGGCGCCGGCCATGGTCACCCAGCTCGCCAACAGGATCCCAAGGGCAGCCCCAGCAACACATGGGCCCCAGGCCCTAGGGCCATGGCTTGGCCCAGGGCCGATGCGTCGGGGTGGGTTGCTCGCTCGGGGTTCGTTGAACTGGGGATTCAGGGCTAGGGAAAGAGAGACCAAGGGATCGGCCCCAAGAAGAAATCCATTCCAGGGACGCCGGCAGCAGCCCGGCTGGCAGTAGGGGTCAGTTTGTTGCCCGGCGGGTCATGCGGAGTTGGGCCCGACGTATCCAGCTCTGGAGCGTAATGAGATCCAGCCTTGGGGCTGCCATGCCCGTCAAACTGGCCTGGAGCCGTCCCATCTGGATCAGCAGTTGATGGGGATTGGCCTGGGCTAGGCCCTGGCAGTTGGCAATACCTGCGTAGAGCAACAAGGCTGCTTCTGCAGGCTCAACCCCTGCCTCCACCACCAACCTGGCTTGGCCCCGCAGCTTGATCAAGCGGGCTTCGCTGGCCCCGCCACTGCGGCCCAATCGACGCAGGTCGTCGTCGTGGAGATCGGCCAACTGTTGCCAACTATCGATTCCAGCCCCTTCCAATTGCCGCCGTTCGGATTTGAAGTGGGGGGGCAGAACCAGGGGCATCAGCCTTGATTCAGGGTGACGGCGCCGGTGGCCAGGCTGCGGGTGGCTTCTGCCAGCACCACCGGCTTGCTGCCCCCACTCTGTTGGGCTTCCACGCGGCGAAGGCGCACGCGCACCAGGCCGTTTGCTGCGTTGCGGCCGTTGGTGCGGATGTTTTCGGCCAGCTGTTGCACCGTGGGGGCAAAGGCGGATTGGGGGAGGTCGTCGGGGGCAGCGGCAACCACCAGGTCGCTGCCGTTGTCGAACACCACGGGGACGCTCACGGCCCCCTCAATGGTGACCCGAGGGGTGTAACTCACGGCAAAGGCCAGGCAGGAGATCGCCAGGAGTGCGGTGAAGCTCGTGACGCCCACCAACCGAAAGCGCACCCCCCAGCGGGCGATGAATCCAGCCCCTGTGGCCAGGGCCAAGACCCCACTGGCCGCTCCGAGCCATTGGCCGGCCACAAACAGTATGGGATCAGTGGCCATGGACGAACCTCAGCTCTGGGCAGGTTCCTATATTGCTCCGAACGTAGGCATGGACGGCCCCGGGGGATGGCTTAGGTGCCGGAGCAAGGGTTCCAACCCGGCAACGGGCTATCCACCAAGGCCATGGGCGCAACGGCAGTGGCTGTTGGGGTGGTTGCCGTTGGCCTGGGATTCGGCCATTGGGCTCTCGATCGGGCCCTCAACTCGGTTTATGGCCACTGGAAGCCCGTGCTCGATCGCCAGGTGAGCCGGGTGATGGGCCATCCCTTCGATTTGGGCCCGTATCAGGGGTTGGGCTGGGGTGGTTTGAGGGTTGGCGCCACCCGGCTGGCTCCGGGCCGATGGGATGGTTCCAGCCTCACCGCCACCGGCGCCGCGGTGAGTCTTGATCCCCTGGCAAGCCTGCGCCAGGGGTTTCCGGTTGTTCAGGTCAGCCTAGAGGGGGTGAGGGCTGATCTCAAGCCCAACCGCCAGGGGCAGTGGTGGGTGCTCGGCCCGGGGGGGGGGCAGGGGCCGCCGCCAAAGCTGGAGCTGCGTTTTCGCCTGCGCCAGAGGGCCCAGGTGTTCTTGCCCAAAAGCCCGTCGCCGCTCGGACTGGATGGCCGCCTGGCGATCCAAGTCCACCGTCGTGCCCTCCAGCTGCAAACCCGGCTGATCCCCCCCGGAGCCCCTGGGGCAGCTAGCCGCTCGGGTAGCGCTGCCAGCGATGGATCCCTAGCCCTGAATGCGGCTGGCCGTTGGGACCGTCGCGACTGGAGGGGACAGTTGCGACTCGATCGCCTGTCGCTAGCGGCTGTTCTGCGGACCGTTGGCGGCAATCTGCAAGCCAACCCTGGCCAGTTGCGCGGCCAGGCCGATGGGAGCTTGGCTTGGAGTTGGCAGGCGGGGAGCCCCAGCTGCCGGGGCGCCGTGCGGCTGAATTCGGTGGGCTGGAGTCCTTCCCCCCAGGCCAGCCAATCGCAAGGCCTAGCGCTGGTTGTGCCCCAACTGGTGGCGCGTTGCCGTGGTCAGCAGGTGTCGATTCAGCCGACGCCGTGGCAGTTGGAACGGCAGGGGCAACGGCAGTCGCAACGGCAAAGGTTCAAGGGAGATGGCTCCCTGCGGGCCCAATGGCAGGGGGGCCAGTTGCAGGTGGACCAAGTCCAGTTGCGCTTGGGTTCCTCCTGGTTGCGCGGGGCGGGGCGGCTTGGCCCCCAGCTGAATTGGCAGGGCCGCTGGCAGGTCAATCCAAGGGATCTCCGGCCGGATCAGGCCTTGCCCCCTTGGCTGACCCGCGATGCCTTGGCTGGCACGCTGCGGTTGACGGGGTCGCCTGCCAAACCCGTCCTGGCCGTTGAGGCCGGGCAACGCAGCAATCCCATCGTTGGGCCCTGGCAGGCCAGCCTGCGTTGGCAGGATCAAATCCTGGAACTGCAGCGCCTGCAGAGTCAACAGTTGCAGGCCACTGGCTCCCTGCCCCTGGCCCTGGTGCCGGGTCGGGGCCTGGTCCCCGGCAACCTCGATCTCCAAGGGTCGCTCGAGCGCTACTCCTTGGTGCGTCTTTCTCCCGTCGTGGGTGCCCCCCTGGCGGGGGTGTTGTCGGGCCAAGGCCGGGTCACTGGCCCGCTTTCGGCCCTCACCCCAGATTTCCAGCTGCGTTTGGATCAGCCGGTTGCCGGGCCCCTTGGCCTTGATGAATCCTGGGTGGGCGAATGGTTTGGTGATGCTGCCGGGGGTGGTCGCCTGCGCATGGAGCCCCTGGCCCCAGCGCCGGCAGGGCTGCTGACGGCCCGGTTGGATCGCCGCTGGGTGCCGATTGCGGTGAACCTGCAGCGGGGGGACGGATCCCTCAGCCTCCTGGGCAAGCCCCGGCTCTACCAGTGGACGGCGAAGGACATGCCCCTGGCGGATTTGTGGCTGGCCGTGGGTGCAAAACGACGGCCCCAATTTGTCCAAGGAGGCCTGACTGGCCGCGGCCAACTCTCCTTCCAACCCTTGGCCTTTCGGGGGGTTGCCCGGTTGGATCGGCCCGTGTTCCTTGGGATCTGGGCCCGTTCAGCGGCGATCCAGGGGTACTACGCCAACCGTCGCTTCCAGGCCCTCGGATCGATCAATCCCCTCGATGGCGGCGCGCTCACGGTCGATTGGCGCGGCACCTGGCAGGGCCCCTTCCGGGCCACGGTTCAGGCCCGTCAGCTGTCGGACCGTTTCCTGCGCCAGCTGGTGGCCGCCTGGCCCCAATGGCAGGGCTTGGGCCCGGCCCGATCCGGGCGGGCCAGCGATATCGGCCTTCTGGTTATCGACAGTCTCGGCAAAACCCTGCAGCAGCAGTTGGCCCTGTTGGCGTCGGCCAAGCAGGGGGTTGCAGCGGCCCTGCAACAGGAGCAGCTCAGTCGCACGCCTCTCCAACGGCTCGAGGCGATTGGGGGCCAAATCGATGCCGATCTCTCCTTGGCTGGACCCAGCCTGGCGGCGGCGAGGGCTGATCTGGCGGCCAAGGCCCATCTGTGGATCACGGGCCAAGACCGGGATTCAGCCCTCACCGAGCAGCCGATCGTTGTCAGCTTCCAGGGCCCCCTGTCCCAGGGCGACGGCCAATTCAGCATCAGCTCCCTGCCGCTCTCGCTGATCGCCCTGTTGACCCCCGTGCCCGTTGGCCTGCGGGGCAGTCTCCAGGCCGAGGGGCGGTACGGCCTTGGCAGGCGTCGGCCCCAATTCAGCCTGACCCTGGGGCTCAGCGATGCCAGCCTTGGCAGCACCGACCTGGACCTGCAACGGGGCTCGGTGATCTTGCAGGGCAATCGGCTTGTGCTGGATCTCGCCTTGCATGGCGCCGGGGCCAAGAACACCCTCGACCTGGCGGGAACCATTCCCCTTGACCCCGCTGAGCAGGGGCTTGAGCTGCGGCTGGCCAGTCGCGACGACGGCCTGGTGTTCCTCACCAACCTTGCCGAACCTTCGGTGGATTGGAAGCAGGGGCGTCTCGATCTGCAGCTGTTGGTGAGGGGCAGCCAGCAAGACCCCATCGCCAATGGATTCTTCCGGGTTCAAGGTGCCGAACTCCTCTGCCTTGGCCAGCGCGTGGAGGCGGTGGATGCTTTGGCCTTGTTTGATTTCCAGCAGCTGGTTCTCCAGAACTTCAGCGCCCGCGTTGGCTCCACAGGCTTGATCACGGCCCAGGGCAGCTTGGGCCTGCTCCGTCCGATTGCCCCAACCCCCCAACAGGCCAGTACTCCTGGCATCCGGATCACGGTCAAGGCCGTGCCCTTCAGCCTGCCGCGCATCAAGGCCATGGCCAATGGCGAGGTGGACATTGGCGGCAGCCTTAACGCCATGGCCATGGGCGGCCAATTGGCGATTTCCAAGGGCAGCATCAACGTGGCTCCGAGCGACATGGCCCCTGCAACGCGGGCGGGCAAAACCGTGGGGTCCGTTGCTGAATTGCTGGAGGAACGCTGGACCTTTGAGCAGCCCCTGGTGCTCCTGGGTCCCGATGTGCCGAGCCTGTCGAGTGAGGCCGTGAAGGCGTTGGTTCCGCGCTTCCCAGCCCTTGGATTCCAGGACCTCCGTTTCAGCCTGGGCCCTGACCTGACCGTGGGCGTTCCCAACCTGGCCAGTTTTGCCACCGAAGGCTCCCTGCGCCTGAATGGCCGGCTGGACCCATCCCTGACGGCATCAGGGGTGGTGAGGTTGATGCGCGGGCGCCTCAACCTGTTTACCACCACCTTCAGCTTGGATCCTGATACCCCCAACGTGGCGGTCTTCACCCCGTCGATGGGACTGATCCCCTACCTGGATATTGCGTTGCGCACCAGGATTTCTGACAGTCTCAACGTGCCAGGAAACACCCTTGGTTCGCCCTTGGGGCCCTCCCTGACCGATTTGGCCAACCAGGGCAACTTGAGCTCCTTGGATCAGCTCAATTTGGTGCGGGTCTTCATCAGTGTGAGTGGTCCGGCGGATCAGCTCGCCCGCAACCTGCGCCTGCGCAGTTCCCCGCCCCTGTCAGAGGAACGGCTGTTAGCCCTGATTGGCGGCAACACCCTGGCCGGTCTTGCCGCCGGTCAGGCGGGCGCGGCCCTGGCGACAGCCCTGGGGCAAACCCTCCTCTCGCCAATCCTTGGCACCCTGAGTGATGCCCTTGGCCAGAGGGTGAGTTTTGCCCTCTTCCCCACCTTTGCCAATCCGATTGTGAATTCCGCTGATGCCCAACGCTCGGGCAGGCTTCCGACCCAGTTGGTGCTGGGTTCCGAGATCGGCTTGGACATCACCGAACGCTTTAATGCATCGGTCTTGGCGGCACCCAACCGTTCAGACATCCCTCCCCAGCTCAACTTGAATTACAAGGCTTCCGAACTGATTAATCTCCAGGGAACGATTGACAGCCAGGGAACGTTGGGTGCCCAGTTGCAACTCTTCCTGCGTTTTTAAACTGCCGATCCGATGGAGCAGGACCAGCTGATTGGTGTCGATATCGGTGGTACGGCGATCAAGCTGGGTCGGTTTCACTGCGATGGCTCCCTGCTGCAGGCCTTGGAGATTCCCACCCCCCAGCCGGCGATGCCGGGGGGCGTGACCATGGCGATTGCCGAGGCCGTTGAGGCGTTGGATCCCGATCGCCTGGCTACCCGGGTGGGCATTGGCCATCCCGGTCCCAGCGATCGCTGGGGTCGCGTCGCCCGCGTGGCCATCAACCTGCCCGGTTGGCTGGATGTGCCCCTGGCTGATTGGCTCGAGCCCAAGCTCGATCGACGGGTGACCACCGCCAATGACGCCAATTGTGCCCTGGTTGGTGAGCATTGGCTGGGCGCTGCCCAGCAGGCTTCGGATGTGTTGTTGCTCACCCTGGGCACCGGGGTGGGTGGTGGGGTGTTGTTGGCGGGGGAGCTGTTTACCGGCCGCAGCGGCGCGGCCCCCGAACCCGGTTTGATCGGCATCAATCCGGATGGGCCCCCCTGCCAAAGCGGCAACCGGGGTTCGTTGGAGCAGTACTGCAGCATTGCTGGATTGGGGCGCTTGAGCCCTTTAAGTCCCGCTGTTTTGTGTGAGCAGGCCGATGCAGACGAGGCTGGTGCCCTGGAGATTTGGCGCAGCTATGGCCGGCTGTTGGGGATTGGGTTGAGCTCCTTGATCTACCAGTTCACGCCTGAGTTGGTGTTGGTTGGGGGGGGCTTAAGTGCGGCGAGCCATCACTTCTTGCCTGCGGCTTGGGATGAGATCACCCAGCGGGTCTCCCCCGTGAGCCGGGAAGGATTGGCGCTGGAGCGTTGCCAGCTCGGCAATGGTGCAGGCCGCCTCGGTGCCGCCAAGTTGGCGCTGGACCGCTTCCCGCTGGATCGCTTGCTCCCGGACGACTTGGGATGATGGGGAGATGACCTCTTCAGTGATGGCAGTTCCGGATCCCAGTCCTGACCTGCTCGAGCGCGCTGCTGGCGTGCGCCGCAGTGCCATGGCCCTGGGCCAGTGCAGTGATAGCCAGCGCCAGGCGGCGGTCCTGGCCATGGCGGATGCCCTCGAGGCTGCCCGTTCGGAAATCCTGGCGGCCAATCAGGCTGATTTAGGCGCCGCTGCCGGGGATGGTCTTCCTGCTGCCTTGGTGGCCAGGCTGAAATTGGATGGCCCCAAACTCGATGGAGCCATCGCCGGCGTCCGCCAGGTGGCGGCCTTGGCCGATCCGCTGGGCCAACGGCAGCTCCATTGCGAACTCGATGAGGGGTTGGTGCTGGAGCGGGTTTCCGTGCCCCTGGGGGTTCTGGGAGTGATTTTTGAGGCTCGTCCGGATGCGGTCATGCAGATCGCCTCCCTCGCCATCCGCTCGGGCAATGGGGCCCTGCTCAAGGGCGGGCGGGAGGCCAACCGCAGCTGCACAGCGATCCTCTCGGCCCTGCGTCAGGGCCTGGCCAACAGTGAGGTCTCGCCCCAGGCCCTGGAGCTTTTGACCAGCAGGGAGGAAAGCCTGGGCCTCCTCAAGCTGGATGGCTTGGTGGATTTGATTATTCCCAGGGGCTCGAACGAGCTGGTGCGCTTCATTCAAGACAACACCCGCATTCCCGTGCTGGGCCATGCCGATGGGGTGTGTCACCTGTTTGTGGACCGCTCCGCCGATTTAGCCCTGGCCCTGCGGGTGGCCCTGGATTCCAAAACCCAATACCCGGCGGCCTGCAATGCCATCGAAACCCTGTTGGTGCACCAGGCCATCGCAAAGGAGTTTGTGCCCATGGTGGTTGGGGCCTTCCCGGCCGCTGGGGTGGAGTTGCGGGGGGATGCGGCCGCAGTAGCCCTTGGCGTCAGCCACGCCGCCACCGAGGACGACTGGACGACCGAGTACTCCGACCTGATTCTGGCCATCAAGGTGGTGCCAGATCTGGAGGCTGCCCTCGAGCACATTCGCGCCTTTGGCTCCCGCCATACCGATGCCATCTGCACGGCCGATGGGGCCTCGGCCGATCGCTTTTTGGCCTCCGTGGATAGTGCCGGCGTCTATCTCAATTGCTCCACCCGCTTTGCCGATGGCTTCCGCTACGGCTTTGGCGCCGAGGTGGGCATCAGCACCCAAACCCTGCCGCCCCGGGGGCCCGTGGGCTTGGAGGGTTTGGTCACCTACCGCTATCGCCTGCGGGGCGAGGGGCATATTGCCGCCGATTACGCCAGTGGGGCCAAAGCCTTTCTCCACCGTTCCCTCCCCCTTTAGCCATGGCCGTTGAGCGCGATTGCCTCCATGTGCGGGGGTTGAAGCTCTGGAGCCACGTGGGGGTGCTCCCCTTTGAGCAGCTTGAGGGTCAATGGTTTGAACTCGATCTCCGCCTCGGCGTTGACTGCAGCGCCATCGCCAGCAGTGATGCCTTGGCCGACACCCTGGATTACAGCCAGCTGATTGCATCCCTGCAGCGCCAGGCCCGGGAGCTGCGCTGTCAAACCATTGAGTTCTACAGCGAGCGCATTCTCGACCTGGTTGAGCAGCTCTACGGGGCGATCCCGATCCATCTGCAGTTAGGCAAATGCCAGGCGCCAGTACCGGGTTTTGGTGGGCTTGTGGCCATTGAGCGCTATCGCCGCTGGTGACTGTGAGGCGGCCTTGATGGGGCCCTAAAGGCTGAGGATAAAGCCATCGCGGCGATGGAAGTCTGCTTCTGGTCCGCCGTGGTTCAGGGCCCAGTAGCTGATCGGTCCCTGTTTGAACTGAATCACAGCGCAGATGGCAACCTCGAGCTTGGGGGCTGTCTTGAGATCTACTGGTATTGGACAAACCACGTTGAGCTCGAAACAACTTTCTGCACGATCAATTGTGCTGGCTAGGTATTGATAGTCCAGGTCGGGTGTGAGGTTACTTCTGTAATCAGTGAGCTTGTAGATATTCCAGTCACCATTTGGCGATAGATTGAACTCCCAATAGGGCGACGATTCTTTTGCGCCGATGAATAATTCCAGGCAGGTGGCCGTCCAGAGTTCGTCGCGACGGACCGGTGGGTTTGTTCTCTGGGGAATTGCTACGGCATTCAGGTCGCCGGTTACTTGGTAATGGATCTGAACCGTTTCAGTAGTGGGTCGACTGATGTGCCCGCCCACGCTGAGATTGAATTCAACCGGAAGGGGATCGAAGGGGGTGAGCTGAAAGTGCTGCAACGTGCTCGCTTGGGAGAGTGTGGGGTGGGTCAAGGCCGCAATCGCTCCACAATCGTGCGGATGCTGCTTTCTTGTTGCTCAATACTTTCAACCAACTTAAACTGCACCCTGGCTCTGTGGAGGTTATGGGTAGGCCGATTGACCTTGAAATAGATATTGCCTGCGAGATGGTCGGTTAGGAATCTCAGGCCTAATTCAAATGTGATCAGGTGAATGGCGTCGTAGATGTAGTCAAAATCTTTGCTGCTCAGTGTTTCCTTTGCGGCGGAGAGATAGCCATCTAAAATTGCTTCGCAGAGGCCTAGGTCAAAGAAGACGGAGTCAAGGTCTTCAGTCTCTTCGCCCTGGCGATTGCAACCAGATCGGCAACAGTCGCCGATGTCATAGTGCACCAGGCCTGGCTTGACCGTATCCAGGTCGATCATGGCGAGGGCACGGCCAGATGTGCTGCAAAGCATCACATTGTTCACCTTGGGGTCTCCGTGGATCGCCCTGGTCTGAAGTTCTCCTCTGGCCAGGGCGGCTTCGAGCACATCGACCCGCCCAGCCCTTTGATCGACAAACTTGAGGCAGGCTTCCAGCTCTGGAGAGATGGAGAAGGGCGGGGTTGCCACCGCTTTTGCAAGCCCATCCTTAAATGACTGGAAGTAGCCCGGGGTCACGTGGAAGCCCGGCAAGGTATCAGCTAGGGCATCAGCGGGGATATCACTCACCAAGTGGTGAAACACCCCCAGGCCCCGCCCAACTTGTTGGGCCTCTTGGCTTGATCTGATGGTTTGAAGCGTCTGGGCGTTTTCCACAAAGGTGAGCATGCGCCAGAACTGTCCCTCCCGCTCCAGCCAGGTTTGGTCTGAATTGCGGATCGGTACCGCCGTTGGCATCACCCAACCCCTCTCCAAGGGGCGCGAGGCCACGTGGTTGGCCAGCACGTTGATATTGGCCATCACCAGTTCAGGCCTAGGAAAGACAGTTGTGTTGATGCGTTGCATCACATAGCGCCGCAGGAGTTGCTCCTGCAAGATTTGCTTCTGCAGGATTTGGTCCTGAAAGATGTTCTCTTGGCAGATCACTTGATAGGTTTCATTCACATTGCCCTCTCCCAGCGGCGTGATGCTGGTGATCACGCCCCCAATCTGGAATTGGCTTGCAATGGCCTTGAGAACGTCCAGAACTTGGCTCTCCGGTAGGTATCAAGACCGCGATCCTGGCATGACTGACAGGCACCTGTCCGTAGGATCTTTCCAGGCCGGGATCTCGGTGAGTGCAGCCCTTGAAGCCATGATCAACCCCTCGCGGCTGCGCTTGATTGCCGTGGGCAAAGTCCGCAAGCGTTGGGTGAGTGATGGTCTTGCCCTCTACCTCAAGCGGCTTCCTGGCCTGATCGTTGTTGAGGTGAAGGATTCCACCCCTGAGAAAGAGGCTGATGCCGTCTGGGGCCTCTTACTGCCAGGAGAGCGCCTCGTGGCTCTCACTGAAGAGGGGAGCCATTTTGATTCGGTCGGGTTTGCCCATTGGCTGGATGGCCTGGCTTCCGATCGCATCGCCCTGGTGATCGGTGGGGCGGAGGGATTGGCCCCTTCGCTGAAGGCCAAGGCCATGGCCAAGCTCAGTCTCTCGGCGATGACGTTCCCCCACGAGATTGCCCGGCTGCTCTTGGTTGAGCAGATTTATCGTGGGGTGACGATCCTTCAAGGGGGTCCCTACCACAAGGCCTAAATGATGGGGAGCCCGCAGACGACCCCCCTGGTGCTTGTGCACGGCCTTTGGGATACCCCCCAACTGTTTCGCCGCTTGGAGGCCCGTTTAGATGGCCGGCGTCCGGACCTCTGGATCCCCCATCTGCCCCATGGCTTGGGCTTCCCGCCCCTTGAGGTGCTGGCCCAACGCCTGGGAGATGGGATTGGGAAGCGCTTTGGGCCCGATCAGCCCATTGATCTGCTCGGGTTCTCCATGGGTGGGGTTGTGGCCCGCACCTGGCTGCAGGGGCTGGGCGGCCATGGCCGTACCCGTCGGTTTTGGTGCGTGGGTAGTCCCCAGCGGGGGACGTTGGCCGCCCAACTGGTGCCAAGGGTGCTTTTGGCCGGCATCGCCGACATGAAAGTTGGCAGTCGCCTGCTGCGGCGCCTGAACGGGGATCCTTCTGCCTTGGCTGGGGTCGCTTGCAAGAGTTTTTTCTCTTCCACCGACATCACCGTCTTTCCCGGTTGGCGAGCCACCCTGCCCGTCGGTCCCCGGCAAGCCGTACCGGTATGGACCCACCGGCAACTCATCGCCCATCCGCGGTCCTTGGATCTGTTGGTCGAGGCGTTGCTGGCGCCTTGATCGGAGTTCAGGTCTGCAGTTCAGTTCTGCAGTTCCAGATTGAGTAGCTGTTTTCAGGCCCTGGGTTTTTGGGCTAGGGCATTGGTCACGCCAACGCCAAACCTGAATGGCGAATCAGGGCTTCACTGGAGGGTTGCCGGCCCCGGAACGCCTCAAACACTTCGGCGGGTGAACGGCTCCCCCCCCAACTCAGCACGGTGTCCCGGAAGCGGCGGCCCATGGTGACAACGGCATCCTCCTGGTCGAGGCCCGCTTCTTCAAAGGCACTGAAGGCATCGGCACTGAGCACTTCGGCCCACTTGTAGGAGTAGTAGCCCGCCGAGTAGCCGCCAGCAAAGATGTGGCTGAAGGCGCAGAGGAAGGCGTCTTCAGCGATGGGCTCCAGGGCGGTGGTGGTTTGGGCGATCTCCCGGCGCATCTGGTCGGGGCTTTGGCCGCAGCTTGGTGACCAGGCGCTGTGCAGCCTCAAGTCCGTGAGCGCGAAGTGCACCTGGCGCAGGGTGGCGCTGCCGCCCATGAAGGTGCGCGCTGCGAGCAGCTTTTGGTATTCCGCTTCGGGCAGGGATTCACCGCTCTGCCAGTGCTTGGCCATGCCCATCAAGGTTCCCCGCTCGTAACACCAGTTCTCCATGAATTGGCTTGGTAGCTCCACCGCATCCCACTCCACGTTGTTGATCCCGGCCGCCTGGGGACGCTCCACGGTGGTGAGCATGTGCTGGAGGCCATGGCCGAATTCATGGAAGAGGGTTTCCACCTCTTCGAAGGTCATCAGGCTTGGGGTGTCCGCTACCGGCGGGCTCTGGTTGCAGATCAAATAGGCCACGGGCAGCACCGCTTCTCCGGCCCTGTTGATCGAGCGGCCCAGGCATTCATCCATCCAGGCGCCCCCGCGCTTCGAGCCTGGCCGGCTGAAGGGATCCAAGTAAAAAGCTGCGAGCGCTTCACCACTGGAGGCATCCAGCACATGAAAATGCTGGACATCGGGATGCCACAGGGGCGCTGAACCCGTATCGGCAACGATCGTGATGTTGAACAGGCGACCACAAAGGCTGAAGAGGCCCTGGAGCACGCTGTCGAGCGGGAAGTAGGGGCGTAGGGCTTCGCTATCAAGCTCAAAGCTCTCCTGCCGCAGCCGTTCAGCCCAGTAGCTGACATCCCAGGGTTTGAGATCTGCCGCTTCTGGGGCCCCATGGCGTCGGGCACAGGAGCGCAGGGCCTCGAGTTCTTTCAGGGCCACCGGCAGTGCCGCACAGCGCAGCTCTTCGAGCAGTTGCTCCACGGAGTCGACGGAATCCGCCATCTTGGCGGCCAGGCTCACGTCAGCCCAATGGCCGTAGCCCAGGCGCTGGGCCTGCTCCAGGCGCAGGCTGAGGATCGCTTCGATCAGGGGCAGGTTGTTGAGATCGCCGCTGGAGGCCCGGCTCACCTGGGCTTTGTAGACCCGTTCGCGCAGGTCCCGCCGTTCGCTGTATTTGAGGAAGGGGGCCACCCGCGGCATGTCGAGGCCCATGCGCCACTGGCCTGGTTCACCTGTTGCCTTGGCCGCTTCAGCCAGGAGCTCCTTGAGGCTGGGGGGCAACCCCGCCAGTTCGGCTTCCGAGGCCAGGGTGAGACTCCAGGAGTTGGTGGCATCCAGCACGTGGTTGCCAAAGGTGGTGGCCAGTACGGCCAATTGCTGCGTGGTGGCATTGAAGGCCAGCTGCTGTTCACCTTCGAGGCCCACACCCCGGAGCTGCATGTCCCGCAGCTCGGCTTGGAGAATGCGTCGTTGGGTGGCATCCAGGGCGGAGCCCCCCTGGTCCAGGGCCTGAAGGGCCCGATAGAGGCTGCGGCTTTGGCCGGCCCGGTTGCCAAAGGCCACCACGGTGCCTTGCTGCTGTTGGTGGGCCGTGCGCAACTCCGGGGTGTTGCAGACCCCGTTGAGATGGCTCACCACCCCCCAGCTCCAGCGCAACCGCTCGCCCAGGTGCTGCAGGGGATCCATCACCTCGGCCCAGTCCAATGAAGGACCATCGGCTAAGCGGGCATCCAGCCTGGTTTCCAGCTCCGTGAGTTCCCCATTCAGTTCCGCCAACAGGTGGGGGATGGCCTGCTCCACCTGATCCGTCGTGATGGCAGCAAAGTCGGGAAGGCCGTGGCCGGCCAGTAGCGGCAGGGCCCCAGGGTTGCTTGCGCTGGTTGAGCTGGTGGAGAGAGGCGTGCCCATGGAGTTGCTCTGGTGCCCCTATTCCAGCTGATTGTTCGGGCAGTCAGCAGTACGCCCTAGGGCGGTTTACCCGAAGAACGTGTTGTTGGGGGGGGGGTGGGCTAGCTGAGGGCAATCAGGGCCGTGTTGGAGAGCTCCGTGGCCAGGGCATTGGTGCTGGCTTCATAGAGATCGATCGCGACCCTCGGCCAGAAGCCAATCACCAGGGTTGGCACCAGCAGGGTGAGGCCGATCACCAGTTCCCGGGGGGTCATGTCGCCCACCACGGCCAAGGCCGGAATCCTCGGACCAAAGAAGACCCGGCGGCAGAGGGAGAGTAGATAAATCGGCGTGAGCACCAGGCCAATGGCCGCCAGCACAATCGTGATGACCCGGAATCCAATGGTGAAGTTGTCGTTGGAGGTCACGCCCAGGAACACGGTGATCTCACTGACAAAGCCACTCATGCCAGGCAGGGCAAGGGAGGCGAGGGAGCTGGCAAGGAAAAAGGCAAAGGTGATGGGCAGGGCCTTGGCCAATCCGCCCATGTTGGGAATCGAGAGGGTCTTGGTGCGGTCGTGGAAAACCCCCGTGGCAAAGAACAACGACGCCGCAATCAAGCCATGGCTAATCATTTGGAGCATGGCGCCGCTGATGCCCAGGGCATCAATGGCCCCAATGCCCACGAGCACAAAGCCCATGTGGCTCACGGAGCTGCAGGCAATCCGTCGTTTGACGTTGTCCTGGGCGAAGGCGTTGAGGGCCCCGTAGACGATGTTGACGATTCCCAGCACGATCAAGGCCGGCGCCAGGATGAGATGGACCTCGGGGAGCATCTGCACGTTGAAGCGCAGCAGGGCATAGCCGCCCATCTTCAGCAACACCCCAGCCAGCAACATCGACACCGGTGCATTCGCTTCGCCGTGGGCATCGGGAAGCCAGGTGTGCAGGGGGAAGATCGGCAGCTTGACGCCAAAGCCAATCAGGAAACCCAGGTAACAGAGCAAGCCAAAGGTGCCCCCCGGCGAGCGGGTGGCGAGGTCGGAGAGGTTGAAGCTGACGGTGTCACCAGAGAAGGCCAGGGCCAACCCGCTCAACAGGATCAGTAGGGAGGCTGTGGCCGTGTAAAGAATGAACTTGGTGGCCGCGTATTGCCTCTGCTTGCCGCCCCAGATGGCAATCAGCAGATAGACAGGCACCAGCTCCAATTCCCAGGAGAGGAAGAACAGCAGGAAATCCTGGGAGAGAAAGACCAGGCCTTGGGCTGAGGCCTGCAAGAGCATGAGGCCGAAATACAGCCTGGTTTTGCGCTGAATGTTCCAGCTGGCGGCCACCGACAGCAGGGTGACCAAGCCCGAGAGCACCACCAGGGGTGCCGACAGGCCGTCGGCTGCCAACGACCATTCCAGGCCGAGGGCAGGGACCCAGCTGACCCGCTCGACAAGCTGCAGGCCACTCTCGGCGCCATCGAAATGCTGGCTGAAGGCCACCAGCATCAACACCAGGTCGGCCAGGAGGACCACCAGGGCAAGGGTGCGGGGCCCCTTTGGATCGCTGCCATCGCCGGGCAGGAGCGGCATCAACAGGGCTGCCGCCGCAGGCAGCAGCACGATCAAACTCAGCCAGGGAAAGGATGCGGCCTGTAAGGGCAAATTGGCGTCCATCACAGCCCCAGTGCAGGCAAAAGAAATCTATCAGTCGCCCCTGGGGGCCTGAGTAAAAGTACCCAGCCGGCTTGGGTCGCGGGCATGGTCTAGGGCTTGATCTAGGGCTTGTCGGCCCCGGTCTAGAGCTTGTCGGGCAGGTTCAGCCAGCTGCTGCCCTCCTGTTGGATGGCCAGCACCTCCGAACGGGATTCGACGCCGGCCTGGTGCCAGGCCCGCACCATGGCCTGGCTCACCGTTGGGGCGCTATCGGGCTTGCAAAGGGCGAGCAGGCTGGGCCCGGCGCCGCTGATCACGCAGCCCCAAGCCCCCGCCTGGATGGCCGCCTCTCGGACGGCTTTGCCGCCGGGGATGAGGCCCCAGCGGTAGGGCTCATGGAGGCGGTCGTGCATGCCATCGGTAATCAGGTCACCATTGCCGGTGCGCAGGCCCTGAAGCAGCAGGGTGAGGGAGCCCAGATTGATCACCGCATCGCCCACGGGAATGGCCTTGGGCATGGCCCGGCGGGCCTCACTGGTGGTGAGGCGAATGGCTGGAATGGCCACGACGGCCTGCACCGCCGGAGACCATTCACAGCGCACCACCCGCCAGCGGTGGGACGCGGCCTTGGCGGTCATGCAGAGGCCTCCCACCAGGGATGGGACCACGTTGTCCGGGTGACCCTCGATATCAATGGCCAGCTCCAGGAGTTTTTCCTTGCTCAGGGGTTCGCCGACCAGGGCATTGGCCCCCATTAATCCAGCCACAATCGCCGTGGCGCTGCTGCCAAGTCCCCGGGCCGGGGGAACGGCCAGTCGCACCCGGGCTTCCAGGGCCACGGGCTCTTCTCCGGCTTCCTTCCACACCCGCTGGGCGGCCCGATAAACGAGGTTATCGGGGCCGCCCCGTAGGTGGGCACCTTCGGTTCCTTCGATAATCAGATCGAAGCGTTCGCTACCTCCTTCGATGCAGCGCATCTCGAACACGTTGTCGAGTTGGAGGGCGGCGCCCAGGCAATCGAAGCCAGGCCCCACATTGGCTGTTGTGGCGGGAACATGAACTTGAACCCCTTGTCCAACCCGGGGGCGCCCCATACAAAGTCGTCTGCTCGGCCCAGTGTCTCAGGCGGTGTTCTCAGGCGGTCAGCATGCGGGCCCGACAGGCGGCGCTGAATTGGCCGATCGCCGAATCGGTGATGGCCGTGATGGGGATGGGTTCTAAAACGGCTCCGAGGCGACCCTTGCGCAGAAAGGCATCCACAAAGCGGGCCGATTGGAGTTGGGGGAGAAGCTTTGAGGCGGTACCGCCAGCAAGCCAGATGCCGCCGCTACACAGGCCAGCCAGGGCCAGATCGCCACAAACACTGCCGTAGAGGCCGAGCCAGCGGTCGAGGGCTTTGATCGCCAGGGGATCCTGGGCAGCTGCCAGTCGAGCCACTTCCGCGGGCAAATCGGCATCGCCCGCCCCTGGTTGCAGCCAATCCTCGGCAACCCCATGCAGGGGATGGCTGTCGGAGGCTTCGTGGGCAAGCAGAAAGCGGGCCCCATGGCCGAGGCCCGTGCCACTCACTACCCGTTCGGTGGAGACCCGATCCAGGCCAAGGTCGGAGGCCAGCCACTGCCTGAGCTCCCAATCCGCTTGGCTATGGGCGGCAAATTCAGCGTGGGCTCCCTCACTGGCCATGGCCACCAGGCCCGACGGCGTCGGGATGCCGTAGGCCACCCCCAGGCCCGTGCCGGCGCCGATCACCAGCAGGGGGCCGGAAGGATCGGTTTGGCCTGGCTTGATGGCAGCCACCTGGGGGGCACAGAGATGGGGAAGGCCGTAGATCAGGACGGCGAAATCATTGACCAATTCCACCTGGGCGATGCCCGTCGCTGTGGCGAGCTCGTCTTGATCCAACGACCAGGTCAGGTTGGTGAGTTGGGCTTTGCCGTGGCGCACCGGTCCGGCCACGGCAAAACAGGCGGCATCGGGTCGGTCGCCCCCCAGAAATTCGCTGGCCATTGGGGCCAGGTCGGGCCAGTCGGCGGAGCGATACAGCTCGGATCGGATGCAGGTGAGGGGGCCGCCCTTCCCTTCGCTGCGATAGAGCCCCAGAAGGGTCTTCGTACCACCGATATCGCCAGCAAGAACCGTGGTCATCGTGATGGAAGCATCAGGCCGCCGGCAGGTTGAGCCGAGCTGCTCGAGTCTGGTTGGCTTCTTGGCCGGCTTCGAGGAGAGTGGGGATCGTCACACTGCCCAGGTCGCCATCGCGGCGGCTGCGCAGGCTCACGGCGTTGTCTTCCGCTTCCTTGGCTCCGATCACGCCCAGCACAGGGATTTTCTGCTGTTCCCCCGTGCGGATCAGTTTGCCCAGCCTGTCGCCGCTGCGATCCAGGCTGGCGCGAATGCCGGCAGCTTTCAGCCTGCTTAAAAGATCTTCCGCGTAGGGAACCACCTCATCGGTGACGGGCAGCAGGCGAACCTGTTCGGGGGCCAGCCAGAAGGGGAAGTCGCCGGCGTAGTTCTCGGTCATGATCCCGAAGAACCTCTCAAGGGATCCGAAGATGGCCCGGTGGATCATGATCGGTCGCTGCCTGGAACCATCGGCGGCCACGTAGTTCAGGTCAAAGCGTTCAGGAAGGTTGAAATCGAGCTGGATGGTGGAGCACTGCCACATCCGGCCAATGGCATCCTCGATTTTGAGGTCAATTTTGGGGCCGTAGAACGCGCCGCCGCCCTCATCAATTTTGTAGCTCCAACCCTTGCGATCGAGGGCATCAATCAAACCTTTGGTGGCCAGATCCCAGACGGCGTCATCGCCAATCGATTTCTCTGGGCGGGTGGAGAGGTTGATTTCGTAGGTCTTGAAATCGAAGGTGCTGAGGATGGTTTCGGTGAGGTTCAGAACCCGCAGGATTTCGTCGCCAATCTGCTCGGGTAGGCAGAACACGTGGGCATCGTCCTGGGTGAAGCCCCGCACCCGCATCAGGCCGTGCATGACCCCGGGCCGTTCGTAGCGGTAGACGGTGCCGAGTTCCGCCCAGCGAATTGGCAGTTCACGGTAACTGCGCAGGGTGCTTGCATAGGTGAGCACGTGGAACGGGCAGTTCATGGGTCTGAGCTGGTATTCCCGCTCATCCACCTGCATCGGGCCAAACATGCTCTCGGCATAGAAATCGAGGTGCCCAGAGGTTTTCCAGAGGCTGATGTCGGCCACGTGGGGGGTGTAGAGCAGCTCGTAGCCGTCGGCGAAGTGGGTTTGGCGCCAGAAGTCTTCGATGAGCAGCCGCATGCGGGCCCCCCGGGGGTGCCAAAACACCAATCCAGCCCCTGCCTCGTCTTCGATCGAGAAGAGGTCGAGATCCTTGCCCAGGCGGCGGTGGTCGCGGCGCAGGGCCTCTTCCTTGCGGCGTTGGTATTCGGCCAGTTGTTCAGGGGTTTCCCAGGCGGTGCCGTAGATCCGTTGCAGCTGGGCCTTGGTCTCATCGCCGCGCCAGTAGGCACCGGCCACGCTTTCGAGCTCGAAGGCCTTGGGATTGAGTTCGCTGGTGTTGGCCACGTGGGGGCCTGCGCACAGATCCCACCACTGGTCGCCGAGGGTGTAAAGGGTGATCGGTTCCTGCAAACCCTCCAGGATTTCTAGCTTGTAGGGCTCGTTCTGGGCCCTGATCTTGGCTTCAGCTTCCTCGCGGGTCACCGCGATGCGCTCCAGGGGCAAGCGGCGACCAATGATCTTGCCCATCTCTTTTTTGATGGCCTTGAGATCGGCTTCGGTGAACGGATCTGGGTTGTCGAAGTCGTAATAGAAGCCGTTCTCGGTCCAGGGACCAATGGTCACCCGGGCCGCTGGAAACAGCTTTTGGACCGCCATGGCCATCACATGGCTCATGGAGTGGCGGATCTTGAGGAGCTCAGCGCTCTCGCTCGTTTTGGGGAGGGCGATCGGAGCCGGCTCGGGGCTGGTAACGGGCGCGGACACGGATCAGCAGGGACGGGCGTAAATCGATCCTACGCAGCGCCCCTAGGCTTATAGCCATGGTTTTTCCTTCTCCAAACCAAGAGCCTGCAGGGGACCTGCTGGATGGGTTGCTGGATGGCTTGTTCGACGATTTTCGCCATTGGTTTGCCCGCGGGGTAGTGCTTTTGGACCACTGCCCCGATGCCGTGATGCCCGAGGCCGAGCGTCTGGCCCTGCGCGACAAGTTGGAGCTTGCCAATCGCGAACTGGCAGCGGCTAGCAGCCTGCGCCAGGCCACCCCGGCCCCCATGGCCCTGGAGATGGCAACCCTGGCCCCTTGGCATCAGCTGGTGCTCTCGGTTTGGACGCTCTCGTCGAATTTGCGCCGCTCTGGCGTGCAGCTCCCTGAGACGGCCAAGGGCATCTAGGCGCCTTGGCTGGGCTGGCGGTTGCGCACCAGTGACGCGTTGTAGAAGCTGATCAGCTCCTTGGAGCTCTTGACGGGCTGGCCGTAGTGGCTCGCTCCCCGTCGATTGGGCAGGGAGGCCCATTCCTTGGCCAGGGCCGCGAGGGTGGTGGCATTCAGGCCGTGGCGATCCAGGTTTCCCAGTACCCCACGCCGCTGCACCAGGTACAGGGCCGCCATGTCTTGGCTGGGGGCTTCAAAGTTGGTGAGTTTCAAGGTTTTGGCCACCGCCTTCCAGGTGCTGGGCAGGAATTGGTAGGCCCCTGCGGCGGCGCTGGTGTAGTGGCGATGGACGAATTGCTCGGGATGACGCCGCAAGCTGCTGCAGAGACTGCCGCCGTAGATCACCCGATACCCCTCAGGGCGGCCCCCTCGCCAGGTTCCCTCTGCGTAGCGGATGGTGTCGAGCAGGGCCCGGCGTTCTGGGGTTATGGCGTAGGGGGGCCGGGACGCAACGGCGGGTTTGGCAATCGCTACGGGTTGCGGGATGGGCCCAAGGGCCAGGGATGGGGGCTCGGCTACGACGGTGAGGCCAACGGCAGTGAGGCCTGCGGCCTTGATCAAGAGGGCGCCAAGGGCGCCTGGTTCGGGGCTGGTCGGATTGGGGCTGTTCAGTTTGGGGCTGTTCAGATTGGGACTCGCTGGGTCCCATCAGCCTCTGCTGTTGCCCGTGGCCCGTCCACCCCCCTGGCTTGGGGGGTGGACAAAGGTGCCCGAAGATGCAGGGAAGGGCAGGGCAGTGCTGGTCTCAGTTGAGAGGGGTGCGACGCGCTGGCGCGTCGCTGTGATGCATCAGTGCGGCTGATCAAAGCCGCAAGCACTGTTCAGTCAAGTTTGGGATTGCCGGGACCCACCTGGAGACCGGTCTAGGAGGCTTCGAGAAACCCCAGGGAGGAGCGCACGTTGTGCAGCGTTGCCTGGGCAACCTCTGAGGCCTTGAGCTGGCCGGCTTTCAGGACCGATTCCAGGTAGCCGGGCTCGGCGCGCAGGTCCCGGTAACGCCCCTGGATCGGGCTGAGAGCTGCCACGGCCGCCTCGGCGAGCAGGGGCTTGAAGGTGCCCCAGCCCATGTCGGCGCATTCGGCTAGGGCTGCAGCACGGCCCTTGCCGCTCAGTAGGGCATAGAGACCGAGCAGGTTGTCGGTTTCGGGACGGTCAGGATTGCCAAATTCCAGGCCCATGGTGGGATCGGTCTTGGCCCGTTTGATCTTTTTCGTGATCAATTCAGGGGGGTCGAGCAGGCTGATCCTTGATCCTTCATTGGGATCGCTTTTGCTCATTTTGTTGGCGCCATCGGTGAGGCTCATCACCCGGGCGCCCTCTTTCAGGATTAGGGGCTCTGGCACTTTGAGCACGGCGATCTCCTCCCCTGCTTCGTCTTTGCCACCAAAACGGCTATTGATCCGTTGTTGGGCAATGTCGCGGGCCAGTTCCAGGTGCTGTTTTTGGTCTTCGCCGACGGGTACCAAATCGGCGCCATAGAGAAGGATGTCGGCCGCCATCAAGATCGGGTAGTCCAGCAGGCCTACGGAAACCTGGTCGCCCTGCTTGATGGCCTTCTCCTTGAACTGGATCATGCGCTCCAGCCAGTTGAGCGGCGTGACGCAATTCAGTAGCCAGCACAGTTCGCTGTGGGCAGACACATGGCTTTGCACAAAAACCGTGGATTGGCCTGGATCAATGCCGCAGGCGAGGTAGAGGGCCGCCGTGGTCAGCGTGTCCTCGGCCAATTGGCCGGGGGTGTGGGGAACGGTGATGGCATGCAGGTCCACGACGCAGAAAAACGTGTCGTGGGTTGCTTGCAGGTCGACCCAGTTGCGGATGGCCCCAAGCCAATTGCCCAGGTGCAGTGAGCCGGTGGGCTGAACACCGGAAAGAACCCTGGGCCGTGGCATCGAGATCAGGCCTCGCTGGTCTGAACGCTGGCTTCCTCCTGGGATTGGCCGCCTGCCAATGCGTCAGCCACCCCAGGTTCTGCTTCGGATGCTTCAGCTTCGTCGGCCGGTGGGGCGGGAACGGCAGCTGGGGGCTTGCTGGGCCGGGCGAAGGGATTGGCCCGGGGAGCGCGATCCTGGCCTCCACCACCTTGACCGCGACCACCTTGACCGCGACCACCTTGGCCACCACCACCCTGACCGCCATCGCGACCGCGTCCCTCGGGGCGGCCACCATCGCCTTGGCGCTTGGGCGCTGCTTGGGAGCGCTGTTGGGCGACCAACTCATCGAGTTTGCCGTCTTCCAACATCTGGGCCACGGTGCGGATCGAGAAGCCAAGCGCGGCCACGGTGGAGCGCAGCTGGAAGGTCTCTTGCACGGTTCTGGCCGCCCGCATTTCGTTGTCGCTTAGGCGGATGCGAAATCCGCCCGGCTCCCGGTTGCCCCCTTGACGGTTGCCGTCTTGGCGGCCTTCTTGTCCCCGGGAATCCTGGTCCCGGCCACCTTGGGAGGGGAAGTCCTGCCGAGAAGAAGTTGTGTCGTCGGCCATCGCCGCAGCCCTGCAATCAAAGGCAAGTTTGCCGTACCGGCTGTCCCATGGGGTCGAGCCAGTAGAGGTTGTGGGATTCCGCCTGGTTTTCCCGGGCCAGAACCAGCAAGGGCAGGCGGCGTGGTTTGCCGGTCGCCCAGGGGTCGCGATAGGACTCCACTAACTGGAGATAGGTGGTCAGGGTCCAGTTGTGGTTGCCCCGCTCCTGCCGATCCCAAAAGCGTTGCAGGGCTTGTTGGCAGGCCACTGGGCCAAAGTCTTGCCAGCACTGCATCTGGGCCGCCCAGCTGGGTTCTCCTGCCTCGATTAAGTCGCGGTAGCGCACCAGTTCGGGGGCGTCGGCGCTGCTGTCTGGGGGAAGCACCCGGGCCAGGTCTTCCACGGCGACGGCCCTGAGTTGGAGCCAGCAGCGATCCAGGAGCACCACGGGAAGTTGGCCGTGCCACTTTTGAGCCGCCGCAAGCAGCTGGTGCCACTGGCCCAGCTTGTCCCTTTGGCGGCCGGTGAATTGCGGCAGGCCTGGGGGCCGGCTGGGGCGTAGGCGCTGGGGCATAGGTCGAGGCTATGGCCAATCCTGGGCCTTTGGCTGCACCAGATGCCCATCACCAGATGCTGGCGCCGGTTGAAATCAACAGGGCTCCATTAATCAGCACGATCACGGCAGCTGAACTCCAGCCCACCAGCTGCAACCAGCGGGGGGCCACCAGCTCGCCCATCAGCCCAGGTTGGCTACAAAGCCACACCAAGGGAATGGCCGCAAACGGGAGTTGCAAGCTCAACAACACCTGGCTGAACACCAGCAAATTATTGATGCCCAAATCCCCGAGCACAATCACCGTCACCATGGCGGGAATCAGGGCCAGGCACCGGGTCAGCAGGCGTCTCTGCCAGTCGGGCAGGCGGATGTTGAGAAATCCCTCCATCACCACTTGGCCCGCCATCGTGGCGGTCAGTGTCGAGCTTTGCCCCGAGGCCAGCAGGGCAACACCAAACAGAACACTCGCGATCGATGTGCCCAAAATTGGTGTCAGCAGGTGATAGGCCTGGCTGAGATCGGTGACCGGTGGACCAGGCCTTCCATAGAAACTGCCGCCGGCTAGAACCAAAATGGCGGCGTTCACAAAAAAGGCCAGGCTGAGGGCGAGAAGGGCATCCAGGGTGCTGAATGTGAGCGCTTCCCTCCGGCCGTCCTGCTGGGATTCCCACTGGCGGGATTTCACCAGCGATGAATGCAGATAGAGGTTATGGGGCATCACCGTGGCCCCCAGGATCCCGGCCGCGAGAAAGAGTTCGCCCCCATTGATCAGGGTGCTGGCCTGGGGGATGAATCCCCGGCCGATGGCCGGCCAGGAAGGCTGCAGCAACAGGAGCTCTACGGCAAAGCAACCGCCAATGAGGGCCACCATGGCGATCACCACTGCTTCCAGCCGGCGAATGCCCCACCGCTGCAGCAGGAGCAACAGCAGGGTGTCGAGGGCCGTTAGGGCCACCCCCCAGGGGAGGGGTAGGCCGAAGAGCAGCTGGAGGGCGATGGCACTGCCCACCAGTTCCGCCAGGTCGCAGGCCACGATGGCGAGCTCCGCCAGGAGCCACAGGGGGATGCGCAGGGGGGAAGGCAGTTTCTTGGCGCAGGCCTCGGCCAGGTCCATCCCCGAGGCAATCCCCAGCCTGCAGCAGAGGGATTGCAGCAGCATGGCCATCAGGCTGGAGACGCCCACAACCCAGAGCAGCTTGTAGCCGTAGTGCGATCCGGCGGCGAGGTCGGTGGCCCAATTGCCTGGATCCATGTAGCCGACAGCCACCAGGTACCCGGGTCCGAACACCCGCAGGAATTTGGACAGGCCGGAGCCGTCTGCCGGCACCCAGACCGTGGACTGCCGGCCCTGGCTTCGATCTTCCACGGTTGGGGGCTTCACGCCTGCATGTTAGGGAAGGCCTCGCAGCGCCATGGTGGCCTAGGCGATGCTGGGACCAGCTCCCCGAACCCGTGCCCCACTCCCCGTCGCGAGCTTGGCCCTGGTGGCCGTTGTTGCCCCTGTATCCCTACGGACAGCGGCGCACCCTGATCCGCGAATTGATTCCCGGACAAGTCTGGAGTTTTGAGCAACTCCAGGGCGTTTTTTATGTGGCGGTGCCGATCCGGATGACCGTGCTGCGGGTCCAGGACGGCCTGATGCTCTATGCCCCCGTGCCGCCCACCGGGGAGGTGCGCGACGGCCTACGGGCCTTGGAGGCCTTGTACGGGCCGGTTTGCACGATCGTGTTGCCGACGGCCTCGGGCCTGGAGCACAAGCTGCCCGTGCCGGCGATGGCGCGGGCGTTCCCGGCGGCCACGGTCTGGGTCACCCCAGGCCAGTGGAGCTTTCCCTGGCGCCTTCCCCCCAGCTTTTTGGGCTTCCCCTTGGGGCGTACCAAGGTGCTGTTTGACCAGGGCCTGCCCCATGCCGCCGAGCTGTATTGGGAGTTGTTGGGCCCCCTCGATCTCGGATTGGGCTCCTTTGTCGAGGCGGCCTGTGTGCACCGGGCCAGTGGCTGTCTCTTGGTGACCGATGCCTTGGTTGGCATCGGCCAAACCCCTCCCAGCCTGTTCGATGGGGATCCCCGTCCGCTGCTCTTTCACGCCAGGGAGCGGGGGGATGAGCCCTTGCTGGATACCCCCGAGCGCAGGCAGCTGGGCTGGCAACGGCTGGTGTTGTTTGCCTCCTATCTGCGCCCCGCAAGCTTGGAGGTGCCGGGTTGGCTGGAGGTTGTTGCCGATGCGTTTGCCCCTGGCCTCCGGAAGAGCGATGCCTATTTCGGGCTCTACCCCTTCCGCTGGCAGCCCAACTGGTTGGAGGAATTCCGGGCCCTGGTGCCCGATGGAGGGGTTCGGATTCAGGTGGCACCGATCCTGGAGCGTTTGGTGTTTCCGCGCTCGCGAGCGGCCTTGCTCGAATGGATCAGGCGGCTGGCGGCGGCCCAGGAGGTGCGTTGGTTGGTGCCGGCCCACTACGAGGCTCCGGTGGGATGTTCGCCAGAGCTGCTCAAAGCCCTGGCCGATGGCTTGGAACAGCGCCCCTGGGCACCGAATCAAGGCAGCTGGGCCTACCTCGCCAGCATTGATGAGCGCCTGGTAAGACTCAAACTGGTGCCTGGGGGCTCCGCCAACAACGATGCCTCGCTGAAGGCCTAGGGCGAAAGCTCAGGCCAACAGCTCAGGCCAAAAACTTAGAGGTTGAGCTCGCCGGGATCGCTGTCCAATTCATGGTCGAGTTCCCCGTTGCCCAGGAGGGAGGCTTCCAGCTCCATGCGCTGTTCCATCTGGCGCAGGAAGTAGCCCGTCATCATCGCTGAGGCCAAAAGACCGCCGAGGTGTTCACGGTTGGTCTGGATTTTGACTTCAAATTGTTCGCCGGGAAGCATGCCGAGTAGGCCCTGCACGTTGTGGCGAATGATGTCTTGGATATCACCGCTGGCAGAGCGGGCAACTCGCTGCAACACATCCGGAGACTGCTCCTGGAGGTACTGGATCAGGGAATTGCTGCTGATCGCCTCGTTGTCGGTCGTCAGGAACTCCGGGTTGAACATCTCCGGTGTGCTCTGCGTCACGACCTGCACCCTACCCCAGCCCTGATGACTTGAGAGGTGGTGGTGTCGGGGCGGACAACCGTATCCAGCCCAGGCGCTGCAGGGGCCAATAGCGGACAACAGCCGTGCCAATCAGGTCGGCGCTGGGCAGGGGTCCCCAGAGGTGGGAATCCAGGCTGGCATTGCGGTTGTCCCCCATCACGAGCAGGTGCTCAGGGGGCACCGTGATGGGGGCCATCGCGTAATCCATGGCCTCGGCTGCCCAATCGGCTTCGGCCGGAGCCCCATTGCGCCAGAGCTTGCCGTCTTTGACTTCCAGGGTGTCCCCAGGGCGGCCCACCACCCGCTTGATCAGGGCCGCCTTGGGGTCGTAGCCGGCCTGAACCAGCACCTCTGGGGATCGAAACACCACGACCGTGCCGATCTCCAAAGGGAGCTTCAACTTGGGCCGCAACTTTTCCACCAGGATTCGGTCCTGCAATTGCAGGGTGGGCAACATCGAGCCCGACGGGATCCAGCGGGGCTCGATCACCCCCCACCGCAGCAGCAAGGCCACCGCCACCCAGGCCACCAGCGGCAACATATGGCGGCGCAGGGTGGTGACGAAAGGGGTCTTGGGCGGTGCTTCGCTCGTCAAGGAGAAGGGAGAAGATGGTGGCACCATCCTGCTGGGCCCCGGTTTGGAGTTGCCCCAACCCTTGGATCCAGGTCACAGCCCTGAGCCGCCCCAACAAGGGCAGCCCAGCCAAGAGGCGCGCAATCTTGAGGCCAGCCTTGGGCTGCTGAGGGCCTTGGTGGCGGGGGGATTGGGGCAAATCGTGCTTTGTCCTGGAAGTCGCTCCGGCCCGTTAGCGGTTGCTGCGGCCCTCCTGGAGGGGCCATCGCTGCAGTTGGTGACAGCCCTCGACGAGCGCTCGGCGGCGTTTTTCGCCCTTGGTTGGGGGCGAGCCTCCGGCCAGCCCGCTGCGGTGATCACCACCTCCGGTACGGCCGTGGCCAACCTGCTGCCTGCGGTGGTGGAGGCCGATTTTGGCGGGATCCCGCTCTTGCTGATCACGGCGGATCGCCCAGTCCAGCTCAAGGGCTGTGGCGCCAATCAAACGGTCAACCAGGAAGCTTTTTTGGCGGCCAACGTGCGCTGGCTTGCCCAGGTGCCTGCCGATGGACGGGCCGAAGGCCTGGCCGGCTTGCTGCCCGAGGCCGCCTTCGCCTTGGCAAGCCAGGCCCTGGGGGCCTGCCGGGGCAGCGCTGATCATCCGCCGGGGCCGGTCCACCTCAATGTGGCTTTGGCGGAGCCCTTGCACGCCAATGCCCAGTCCCTGTTGGTGGCGGCAGGGGCGTTACAACCGGATCTACTTCGCGCTCCTGCCCAGGCCAAGCCTGCTGGTCCAGCCCCTTCTGTCGTTGAACCAGTGGGTTTGCTTGGCCTGGACCCCGACCAGCCTGGAATTGTGGTGGCCGGCCCCTGGCGCGGCCTGCCCCAGCATTGGCAGGGTTATGTGGCGGCGCTGCGGCGCTGGGTGGAGCGCACTGGCTGGGTGCTCGTGGCGGATTGCTTGAGCGGCCTGCGGGGGCTGGAGGGGCTGGAGCCGGTGGCGGCCTACGACCTTTTCTTGGACTGCCCCCGGCCGAGCCTTGATGGCGGCCAGGTGTTGCGGCTGGGGCCCTTGCCGGCGAGTCGCCGCTTGCAGCGCTGGCTGGAGTGCTGCGAAGGCCATCAAGTGCTGGTGAGTGAGGGTGATCCCAGGGGCTTGGATCCCCTGGGCCGGGTCTGCCAGCAGGTGCCCATGGGCCTGGAGGCCTGGGTGCATCAGCTGCCCGAAGTCCTTTGGCGCCAACCACCTGCCCAGGAGTCGCTCAACTACACCGGTTTATGGAGCCAGTTGGAAGCCCAGGGCCAACAGCTGTTGGACCGGGAGTTGGGGCCTGGATTCAGCGAACCGGCCCTGGCCCGCCAGCTCAGCCGGCTGCTCCCCCCTGGGGTAGCGGTGGTGCTGGCCAACAGCAGCCCCGTTCGCGATTGGGAGACGTTCGCCGATGCCGCTGGCCCTCCTAGGCCAATGGTGGCCTTCCGGGGCGCTTCCGGTATCGATGGAACCCTCTCCCTGGCCTGTGGGGTGGCGGAGGCGTTGGGTCAGGCCGTTTTAATCACGGGCGATTTGGCCCTGCTCCACGACAGCCATGGCTGGCTTTGGCGCCAGCAACTCAAGGGCCGTCTGACCGTGGTGCTGCTCAACAACAACGGCGGCGGCATTTTTGAGCAGTTACCGATTCGGATCGAGCCAGGCCACGTGATGGATTTTGAGCGGCTGTTTGCCATGCCCCAGGCCGTGGATGCCATCGCCTTGGCGGCGGCCTTTGGGGTGCCAGGCCGCAGGCCCCAGCAGGTGGCTGATTTGGGGCCCGATTTGGCCTGGGCCCTGCAGCAGCCGATGGCTCTGATCGAGCTGATCACCGACCGCCGCCTTGATGCCAGCCGCCGCCATGAATTGCGCAGAATGGGCCAGGCGTTTGGTTCTCCGGCATGACCGCCCCCGTTCCCCAGTGGCAGCCGGCCGGGTCCTACGAGGACATTCTTTTTGAGCTGAGCGGGGATGGCCTCGCCCGAATCACCATCAACCGGCCCCACAAGCGCAACGCCTTTCGGCCGCGCACGGTGCAAGAAC
>Ga0310323_10015_pt1 | contig 49565 bp, 51 predicted proteins | sample LakEriER3TotalD7_FD_195537 | JGI IMG/M metagenome (GOLD analysis project Ga0310323, IMG submission 195537) | Enriched freshwater cyanobacterial communities from Lake Erie, Ohio, United States - ER36.Total.D7 (v2) (version 2) | ecosystem: Environmental > Aquatic > Freshwater > Lake | place: USA...
CTCCAACCCCAGCCCCAGCCCCTCCATCTTCAGCCCCAGTTCCAGCTCCGGCTCAAGCACCTGCACCGACATCCATCGCTAGCCGTGGGCCCGCCAGTGCCCTTGCCAGTTCCGCCCCCCTCGATGAGAAGGCCAAGCGGCTGGCAGATTTTTTCAACGGCGAGGTCATTGAGATGGATGATCCAATCAACGCGGCCTAACCAACAGAGCCCAATCAACTCTGCCAAGAGCAAATAACACAACCCATTTAGGTTGCAAGCCCAAAGCTCAACAAATACACTAGAGGCGAGCTTGGATATCAGAAAAGGCAGAATAATAGGCTTTTAATATATTTTCAAGTCTAAACTCTCGAGCAAGTTTACGCATAGACTCATGCGCTCCTCGCACAATTTCAGCATCAACAGATCCCAGGGCGAAATCAATAACCGCCGAAACATCTGCAAAGGAATTACTTGGAGCAAGGTATGGGTAATCAGCTCCCACCCAGGAAATAAATTCTGCATCTTCAGCCGTACTGATTGCCAAAGCCCCAGAAAGAGCAGCAATAGCGGCTTTAGTTGGCGGCTTGAATCTTTTAGCCCTGGAAACCGCAGGTCGAGCTATATAATGGAAAGAACTCAAAGAAGCCTGCTTAAACCATGGAATTTCATAGGCGAGGCGATTAAACTTAGCGGGTAAATATATCTTTTCAACCAAGTCAAGGCGGTCACCATAAAGCTCTTCTTTTGGATTACCAATATAGACGCAAGCAATGGTTTTCTCTTGTGGCGAAACCCTGGACTGAAACAAACGCAGGTCATGGGCATGGGGAACTAAAAAAGCTCTTTGACCTGACTGAACACGACATCCGTACTCAGTTTTACTGGAACAGAAAAAGGCGTCAGCCGAGGCCTCCAATTCTGACAAAATCTCTCCGTCGATACAGTCATAGACAATAAAATTTCCACCCTCTTTAAACCCATTAACCTGCTCAGCAGACAGCCGCTCTAGCGAAGCCTTGGAAAGCAAAATAATAGATTTTTTTAGACGCGTCGAAAATAGTTTTTGATGGGTGACTAGGGTTACATTCATCGCAGGGTTCGCCAAGCTTAAAGCTGCTGCCATCTGCTCAATCCTTAAATACACAGATCCCAAACTCCTGTATCCACGAGGGTAAACAAAATAAACCTGGGACTTCAAGAGAATCCTCTCAGGCACCTCAAAAGTTCCATTGAGGTGCCTGAGGATTAGCGGATCGAAAAAAGATGTCGAGCCAGACCTGCCAATCAAATAGTCACAGGGCTTTGCAAATCTATATGCGGGACAAAGCTTCATCGACCTAAAAATCTGCAGGACAACGATCTTATTCGAGTGACAATTTATCTTCGGGCAACATCTCTTCCCCTAGATGCAAGGTTTTGGCCCACACCAGCCGCTTCTGCAGCAGGGCCATGCGGATGCTGGTCCAGGGAATCACCACAAACCAATGGCCGAGATAGACAATCCCCAGGGCCAACGACAGGGGATTCATCGCCGGCAGGGCCGGGCCTTCACTGGAACGGGTGCAGCCCGCAACGATAGAAATCCCTGAGAGAATAAATACCACAACGGAAAGCGGCCAAATCGTAGGAAGGGTGGCTGTGATCAAAGCCCCCGCCAAGTCGGCCATGGCGACCATGGGCAGGGCGTACTGGAGCAGAAAGAAGCAAAGCAGATCGAGCTTTTGCGACGCCTTGAGGCGGCCAAAAAATAACTGGGGCCCGTAATCAAAGAAGCGCTGCAGACCCCCCTCGGCCCAACGCTGGCGTTGGCGCCAAAGGGCCGCCAGGCCCAACACCGCTTCCTCCTGAACCGGGGGATTCCAGAGAACGCCGATGGGTTGCTGGTCGATCAACAGCCGAAAACTCAAATCCAGGTCATCGGTGACCGTGGCTTCATTGAACCCACCACAGCTGTGCAAAGCATCGAGGCGGAGCAATTGGCCATTGCCCCGCAGTTCCGCCACCCCTGCTGTGGCAAGCCGGCCCTGCTGGATCACCGCATCGAAAGCCATCTCCATGGCTTGCAACTTGGTGAGCCAATTCACCGAGGCATTCACCTCGGCTTTACGCAACTGCACTGCCGACCACCGGCCCGCTTCGGCATAGGGAATGAGCCGCTCCAGGGTGTCGCCCTGGAGATCGGCATCGGCGTCCAAGACGAGCATCCACCTGGCCTGCAGCTGCTGAAGCACCTCATTGAGGGCCCCGGATTTGCCCCCGCCAGCATCGGGGGCCCGCTTGAGCAAACGCAAAAAAGGAAACCGGTCTTGGAGATCCGCCAACACCTCAGGTGTGCGATCCGTGCTGCCGTCATCAACCACCCACAGCTTGAGCAGGCCTTCTGGGTAACGCACCAGCGCCATCCGCTCCACCAGCCGACCAATCACCGCCTGTTCGTCCCGGGCGGCCACCACCACATCGACCGATGGCCAAGTCTCCAAACCCTGGGAGAGGTTGGATTCGGTGGATTGCGATGGCTGCTTGGCGGAGCGCAGGACTGCCGCCAAAACCGTGCGAATGATGTACCCCCCCAGCAACAGCGCCACGGTGATGGACGGGATCAGGCGGATCGAAGGATCAAGCCAGTGGGGGGCCATGCCGGCCCAACCGCAACCCACCACAAACAGGGCCGACTTACCGCGACGACGCTTGGGGGCGATCTCAGTGGCACTGCCGCCCGCAGCCATCGCCTTCTATGAAGTGCTGTAACTCTAAAGCGAACGCCAAACATCAGCGTCGCTCGGCCGGCGGCAGCGGCGGTTGCAAACCAGCCAGGGGTTGCAGGCTGGTGCCGGGGTAGTAGTGCTGAAGGATCTGCTGCAGCCCCCAACCCCGCTGGGCCAAGTCCATCGCCCCCGCCTGGGAGAGTCCGGCGCCATGGCCAAAGCCGCCGCCTTCGAACAACCACTGCCCGGGAGCCACCTTCTGGACCACAAACAACGTGCTGGGCAGTGGGCGCAAGGCGCGCCGTATGGCATCGAGCTGGAGCACCACCTCGCCCCCTTGGCCCACGATCTTCAAAGCCAGCACCCGACCGCTGGCACCCCGCCGCAGCACATCCACCTGTTGGGGCTCACCCACCTGGGGGGCCTGGGCCGCCACAGCCTTGGCAATCTGGGCAGCATCGAGGCTGCGCGTCCAACGAAAACGGGGATGGTCGGCCCCGTAGGCCGCCCCGCCATGGGCCAGGAAGTCTTGAACCCCAGGGGCCCCGAGGGGCAATGGAAACCGACGCGCCAGGGCCTGGGGCCCCGAGTTGGGTGCGTCAATGGCCGGCTTGAGGTAGGGCAAGCCAGCGCCGCCCCAGGCCTCCCCAAAGCCGGCAGAAACTCCCCCATTGCTGGCGTGGTACACGGCATGGATTGGCTGGCCAGCCCAGCTGAGCACCAGGGATTGGGTGGCGACCACGGCCCGCTTGACCGCCGCACCGGCCCCGCGGGGATCCCCATAAACCTGGCACTGGGTATCGGCGCACAGGTGATAGCCGTCCACCGCAAAACGCCCCTGATTGCGCAGCGCCCAGGTGCGCGCCAGCACGGCCTGGGCCTCCAGGGCCGCAGCCGGAGCCCCCGCGCCGATTTCGTGGGGCACCACCCCCAGCAAGTAGCGCTCCAAGGGCACCTGCTCCACCAGGCTCCAACTGCCATAGGCGTCCCCCTGGAGCCGGAAGGGACCGGCATAAACCCCGCCCTTCCAGCGCAAACCACCGGGCGCATCAAGTTGCAGAGGGCCCTCCAGAACCGCGCTTGCGCTGGCATCTCCCCCCCCGGCACCAGGGGGTGAAGCCAGCACCAAAACCTGGCGTTGCCGCTGCAGTTGCTGCCAAAGGCGCGGCTTGCCCGCGGCGGGGGCCGGAGAACCCGAAGGCGCCCAAACCTCCCACTCACCGGGATGGGCCACAACCGCCCGGGCACCCTGCTGACGCCAGCTGTGGGCTGCGGTTTCAGCGGTCTCAAAACTGGCAAACGGCCCGAGCACCTGGCGGCTGATTTGCAGCGGTTCTGGCAGCGGCAGCATCTGCCAACCCAGCACCAGGCCCGGCGCCGAAATCCGGCGGCCGGTGCCCGTGACCAGGGTGATATTGCCCTTGGCACTGGTCAACCGCAGGGGCTCCGGCGGGCGCAGGTGGGCCGCCAGGGCCACCCACAACACGGGGTCTTGGGGCTTAACCCCAGGGGCTAAGGGCACCGACCAATGCAGGCTCGAGCCCTGCGGCTGGGCAGGGGCTTGGGGGGCTGGGGGCTCAGCGCGGCAACCACCGGCCACGAGCAAACTCCCCAGCCAAATCCCGGCCGGCAAGAGCGATCTACGCCCCCAGGAGCGCCCCAAAACCATCAGCTTCATGGCACGGTGTTGGAAGAAGGGACTCTCACGTCGTACTCTGCTTGTTTGTGCCCGCGTTAGGAGACATGCCGAAGCTCAAGACCCGCAAAGCAGCCGCCAAGCGGTTCAAAGCGACCGGTACTGGCAAATTCCTGCGTCGTCGCGCTTTCCGCAGTCACCTGCTCGACCACAAGAGCCCCAAGCGCAAGCGCTATCTGGGCACCATGGCCGTTGTGGATGAGCGCGATGCGGACAACGTGAAAGCCATGCTCCCCTACGCCTAAACCAAGTTTTCCCTACCCACTGATTCCCTGCCATGGCTCGCGTTAAGAGGGGCAACGTTGCCCGTAAACGCCGTAACAAGGTCCTTCGTCTCGCCCGGGGCTTCCGGGGTGGAAACGGCTCCCTCTTCCGGACCGCCAACCAGCGGGTGATGAAGGCGCTTTGCAATGCCTACCGCGACCGTCGTCGTCGGAAGCGCGATTTCCGCCGCCTCTGGATTGCCCGTATCAACGCCGCAGCCCGCATCAATGGGGTGAGCTACAGCCGCCTGATGGGTGGCCTGAAGAAGGTTGATGTGCGCATCAATCGCAAGATGCTGGCCCAGCTGGCCATGGTGGACCCCTCCAGCTTCACCAGCGTTGTGGGTGCGGCGAAAAGCTGATCCACCCCACTGATATCAACTGGTCATAGGGCCCCTTGGACGCACTCCTCCCCCAGGCCTATCTGATTGGTCTTGTTGTTCTGCTGGGTGCCGCCGCCGTGGTGGTAGCCCGGCAAATTTGGCGTGTGCGCGGTGACGAAGTCACCCTCGCCAAGTTGGAACGCAGCGACGCAGCCCAGCCCACGGACGCGGCCGCGCTCTATGAGTTGGCCTGCGTTCAACTGCGCAAGCGGCTCTACGGCCAGGCTGCAGAAAACCTGAAACTGGCCATCAAGCGAGCCGATGCCCAACAGGAGCCCTCGGAAGCTCGGGCCCTGATCGAAAACGCACTGGGCTTCTCCCTGGCTGCCCAGAACAACTACAAAACGGCCATCCGGCACTACCGCCTAGCCCTCCAGGCCAAGCCCGATTACCCGGTGGCGCTCAACAACCTGGCCTTTGCCCTCGAAAAGCAACTCAAGCCCGACGAGGCCAAGGAGGCCTACGACAAGGTGCTTGTGCTTGAACCCACCAATAAAACAGCTCGCAAACGGCTGAAATTGCTGGGACGTCAATCTGGATTCAACACGGTGGCCTGAGGGCCAGAGCTACGGCTACCAGAGTCCCCGCACGGGAACGGCCTTCCCTATGCCCTGCGCAGACGCCAGGGGCCGGGAGCCCATCGGCTCGAGAGCCAGCCTGCCGCCCATGTCGGTCAGGCGGTCGGCACTCCAACCACTCAAGGCAATGCCCTGCAGGCCCTGGAATCGTCCGCCCGCATTCAAGCCACCACCAAGTTTGGCGGCCAGGGGAATCAAATCGAGCTGGTCGGATTGGGCATTGAGGTTGCCCTGCACCGGCGTCTTCTGGCCAGCAATGGACATCTCACCCTGCAGGGTCACCATGGCGCCCACCGGGGTCACGGCGGCAAAGGTGAGCTGTACCGGCACCGGAGCACTCCCCCCAAACGCTTGATAGGTGCCGCTCCATTGGCGGGGCAGTTCCCTGGCAATCACCTGGGCCCTGGCTGAGGGATCAAAGGTTTGGACAGGCCCCATTTCCGTATCGGTGGCCTGATCCAGGCGCTGGGCCGATCCGGCGGTGGGTGCCTGGAAAGGCACAAACGAAGAGCCCGGCAGGGGCACGGCGGTCGGCACCCCACCAGGGGTAGCAGCCAACACCAATCCGGGAGCTAGCAATCCAGCCGACATGGCGCTGGAAACCAGCCATCTGGACATCGGCGAAGGCATGGACACAGGAAGCGGCGCTGGAGTCGGCACGACAGAGGGATCGGGCTAATGGGAGGCTAGTCGGAAGCAATGACGACGACTGGTTTCCCGTGTCAGACAATCCGCTTCAGGATTCCGCGAAGCCCGATCCCCTGGTGATTGGGGGCCGCAGCTTTCAAAGTCGACTGATGACTGGCACGGGGAAATACCCCAGCGTCGCCTGCATGCAAGCCAGCCTGGCCTCCAGTGGCTGCGAGATCGTCACGGTGGCCGTGCGCCGCGTACAAAGCCAGGCAGCGGGCCATGAAGGCCTCATGGAAGCCATCGACTGGCAACGCATTTGGATGCTGCCCAACACAGCCGGCTGTGCCACCGCCGAAGAAGCCATCCGGGTGGCCCGCCTGGGCCGGGAGCTGGCCAAGTTGGCCGGCCAGGAAGACAACACCTTCGTGAAGCTGGAGGTGATTCCCGACAGCAGACACCTGTTGCCGGATCCCATTGGCACCCTCAAAGCCGCTGAACAGCTGGTGAAAGAGGGCTTCACGGTGCTCCCCTACATCAATGCCGATCCCCTCCTGGCCAAGCACCTGGAGGATGCCGGCTGCGCCACGGTGATGCCCCTGGGTTCACCCATCGGCTCAGGCCAGGGCATTCGCAACGCCGCCAACATCGCCCTCATCATTGAAAACGCCCGGGTTCCGGTGGTGGTGGATGCGGGGATTGGGGTTCCAAGCGAAGCCGCCCAGGCCATGGAGATGGGGGCCGATGCCCTGTTGATCAACAGCGCCATCGCCCTGGCCGGCAATCCCCAAGCCATGGCCATGGCCATGGCCATGGCCGCCGAAGCGGGCCGCACGGCCTTCCACGCCGGTCGGCTGCCCATCCGCGCCCAAGCCAGCCCCAGCTCCCCCACAAGCGGCCGGATCGGCACTTAGGAGCCCCGGTATCGGCACCTAGGAGCTCGGATCAGCTGAACACTTGTAGTAGCTTGCGGTCTGGAGCATCCGCTCGTACTGCAGGGGTCTGGGGTTTTCGGAATGAAGGTTTTCGTTCTCGGTGGCGATGGCTTTTGCGGCTGGCCTTGCGCAGTGAACCTGGCGGACGATGGTCACGACGTGGTGATCGTCGACAACCTCAGTCGCCGCAAGATCGACCTCGACCTCGGGGTCGAATCGCTGACGCCGATTGCCACAATTTTTGATCGCCTGAAGGCGTGGGAGCAGGTGGGGGGCAAGGCGATGCGTTTTGTCCATCTGGACATCGCCAAGGACTACGACGGCCTGCTCTCCCTGCTGCGCAGTGAACGGCCCGAGGCCATCGTCCATTTCGCCGAGCAGCGGGCAGCCCCCTACTCGATGAAAACCAGCGCCACCAAGCGCTACACCGTGGACAACAACGTCAACGGCACCCACAACCTGCTCGCCGCCATCGTGGAGAGCGGCCTCGACACCCACATCGTGCACCTCGGCACCATGGGCGTCTACGGCTACGGCTCCCACCGGGGAGCCACGATCCCCGAGGGCTACCTCAAGGTGGAAGTGCCCCAACCGGATGGCAGCCGCTTTGAGGAAGAGATCCTGCACCCGGCCAGCCCGGGCAGCGTCTATCACATGACCAAGACGCTGGACCAGCTGCTCTTCCTCTACTACAACAAAAACGACCAGATCCGCATCACCGATCTCCACCAGGGGATTGTCTGGGGCACCAACACCGCCGCCACCGAGCGCGACCCCCGCCTCACCAACCGCTTCGATTACGACGGTGACTACGGCACGGTGTTGAACCGCTTCCTGATGCAAGCCGCCATCGGCTATCCCCTCACCGTGCATGGCACCGGGGGCCAAACCCGCGCCTTCATCCACATCCGTGATTCGGTGAAGTGCGTGCAGCTGGCCCTGGAGAACCCGCCTGCCAAAGGGGAGAGGGTGAAAATCTTTAACCAGATGACCGAAAGTCACCAGGTGGGCGAGCTCGCCCAAAAGGTTGCGGCCCTGACCGGTGCCCAGATCAACAACCTGCCAAACCCCCGCAACGAGGCCGTTGAAAACGATTTGATCGTGGACAACCGCTGCTTTATCGAGCTCGGCCTCAACCCCACCACCCTCGATGACGGCCTCCTGGCCGAAGTGGTGGATGTGGCTCGCCGCTGGGCCGATCGCTGTGACCGCAGCCGCATTCCCTGCAACTCGGCCTGGACCCAAACCCAGGCCCAGGCCATCCAAACGGCTTAGAGCAGGCCCCTCCCTTGAAGATCGCCTTTTTCACCGAAACCTTCCTCCCCAAGGTTGACGGGATCGTCACCCGGCTCACCAAAACCATCCAACACCTTGTGGCCGCTGGCGATGAGGTGCTGATCTTTTGTCCTGAAGGTTGCCCCTCCACCTACATGGGGGCCCAGGTGGTGGGCGTGCCGGCCATGCCCCTCCCCCTCTATCCCGAACTCAAGCTGGCCCTACCCAGGCCTGCCGTGGCTGAAGCCCTGGATCGCTTCAACCCTGATTTGGTCCATGTGGTGAACCCAGCGGTGCTGGGATTGGGCGGTATTTGGCTGGCCAAAACCAAGGGCTATCCCCTGGTCGCCAGCTATCACACCCATCTGCCCAAGTACCTGGAGCACTACGGGATGGGCATGCTCGAACCCCTTCTCTGGGAGCTCCTCAAGGCGGCCCACAACCAGGCCAGCCTGAATCTCTGTACCTCCACCGCCATGGTGGGGGAACTCAGCGAAAAAGGGATCCAGCACACCGACCTGTGGCAGCGCGGGGTGGATACGGAGCTGTTCCGGCCTGAGCTCCGCTCAGAGGCCATGCGCACGAAACTGCTCGGCGGCCGCAGCGACACCGGCAAGCTGCTCCTCTACATCGGCCGGCTCTCGGCTGAGAAGCAAATCGAGCGGATCAAACCCGTGCTCGAGGCCTTGCCCGATGCCAGGCTGGCCCTGGTGGGGGATGGGCCCTACCGCCAACAGCTGGAGAAAATTTTTGCTGGCACCCCGGCCCAGTTTGTGGGCTATCTGGCCGGCGAAGAGCTGGCTGCGGCCTATGCCAGTGGCGATGCCTTTGTCTTCCCCTCGAGCACCGAAACCCTCGGCCTGGTCTTGCTGGAGGCGATGGCGGCCGGCTGCCCGGTGGTGGGAGCCAACCGCGGCGGCATCCCCGACATCGTCAGCGACGGGGTCAATGGCTGCCTCTACGAGCCCGAGGGCCCGGATGGGGGCGCGGCCAGCCTGACGGCCGCCGTCCAACGGCTCCTGGGCGACACCAGCGAGCGCAAAGCCCTGCGGCACAACGCCCGACAAGAAGCGGAGCGCTGGGGCTGGGCCGGCGCCACCGAACAGCTGCGGGGCTACTACCGCACCCTGCTCGGCAAGCCTGATTTGCAACTGGTGGCCTAAGGCTTTGCCTTGGCAAGGCTAACGGCATTCACACCCCGGAACCACGTGGTCATCAGGGCCTTCACCATGGGGGCGGCCACCGTGCCGCCATAGCCCCCTGAATTTTCACCAAAGGCCACGATCACCAAGGTGGGCTTGTCCGCAGGGGCGTAACCGCCAAACCAGGCGTGGTCTGGCCGGGGTGGATCTTCGCCAGTGCCGGTTTTGCCCGCCACGGGCGGCAGGGTGGAGTCATTGAGCACCTTGCCGGTGCCCTGGGTTACCACCATCCGCAGGCCCTCGCTCAGCACCTTCAGGGTGGCTGGTTGCAGCCCCAGCCAACGGCGAGGGGTTGGCCGTTCCACCAAGTGGGGAGTGACCAACCAGCCCCCATTGGCAGCGGCCGCATAGAGGCGTGCCATCTGGATCGGGGTCACCTGCAGGGCCCCCTGACCAATCGCCGAGGTGATGGTGTCCACGGAAGTCCAGGCTTCCCCCAGGACTTTCTGTTTCCAAGCGGGATCCCCGAGCAGCCCCGAGGTTTCCTCATCCGTTAACTCCAGGCCCGTCACCGCACCGAAACCGAGGCGCCGGGCGGTCTGGAACAGGTGGGCAGGGCCGAGCTTCAAGCCCACTTGATAGAAGAAGGTGTTGCTACTCACCGCTAAGGCCATCGGGAAGCCGATCAACCCCATGGCCCCATGGTCTCCGTAGCAAAGCCCCGCGTAGCAGAAGGAATGCATGGACATCACCTTGGAGTTGGCGGTGAACAGGCCCGATTCCAGGGCCGCGATCGTGGTGACCACCTTGAAGGTGCTCGCCGGAGGAAATCCCTGAAAGGCCCGGTTCAACAGCGGCGCATTGGGGGAATTGAGGCTGGCCCACTGGGTGCTGGTGGGGCCATCGGAGAACACATTGGGATCAAAGGTGGGGCGGCTGGCAATGGCCCGAATCGCACCGGTCTGGGGGTCCATCGCCACAATCGCCCCCTTGCCGACGCCATCGAGGGCCCGCTCCGCCGCCTGCTGCAGCGGTAAATCCAAGGAGAGGGTGAGGTCCTGGCCGGGTTTGGCCGGCTTATCACCCAAAACCTGTTGAACCTGCCCCGCCGCATTGACCTCCACCTGCTGGCCGCCCCATTGGCCCCGCAACGACGACTCAAAGGCCTTTTCCACCCCGCTGCGCCCCACCCGATCACGGATGCGGTAGCCCTTGGTTTGGAGCCGTTCGTATTCCTCTTCGGTGATGCCGCTGGTGTAACCCAACACATGGGCGCCGAGGCGGCCATGGGGGTAACTGCGCAACACATCGGTGTCCACCTCAGCCCCCTTGAGGCCATCGATCTGCTCGCGATAACGCAGCACCTGCACACTGGTCAAGCCAGCCATCAGGGGGATCCGGAACCCTTCGGGATTCGCCCCACGGACCCGGGCCTGATCCAAGCTGGTAGCCCGCACGGCCAAGACCGTCGCCAGGCGATCCCGCAGCGCCGGCCACTGGGTATCGCTGACCTGGCGGGGCTGGAAGTAGAGGTTGTAGGTGAGGCGGCTACTCGCTAGGACATCCCCATAGCGGTCGAGGATCCGGCCGCGAATGGGATTGCGGGGCATCAGCCGAATGCGGTTGTCATCGGCCCGGGCCCTGTTTTCACGGCCATGGACCAACTGCAACCAGGCGAGCCTGGCCACCATGGCGCTGCTCAACACGAGAACCACCACCAAAAGCAGGACCGGCTGCTGGCCCATGCCGCTATGGCGGGATGATCGCGAGCCAGCCACCATGCCTATTCAGCTCCGAGGCGCTGCTCCAGCAGCTGTAAGCGCTCCGCGATCCGGCCAAGGCCCTCCTGCAGGGCCGCACTGTCATCCGGGCTCAACGGCTCCCCAGGCCCGTCTGGCACATCCCTGACCTCCACTTTCATCACGGGATTGCCCAGGCCTGGGCGCAGCCGGTCCAAGCTCTGGCGCACCTGGCTGGCTGCCCCTTCGCCCTCCTGGCGCAACTGCTCCAGCGGGTCCCCGTCGCCGGTCTGAAAGGCCGCCATCACATCCTTCGCCCCCCCCTTGCGGGCCCGGTCGGCTACCGCAAGCCCCACCGGCAACAACTCCTGCATGAGCTTGAGGCGAAACGAATCAAGGGGGTCGGCGGCCATGGCGACAGTCCTGGCACAGGCAAGCATCCAGTTTGACCGGTAGACCCCTACTTCGGGGCGCTTTCCCTGGGACCCCTCTCCGGGGCTTAAGGGGAGGGCCGCTGCAGCGCGGGCCGCACGCCTGGATCCACGATGAGCTGACGGCAGTTTTGCTGGCTGCCCCACCACCAGCCAGCGGCCACCGCCACCGCCAGCAGTGAGGCCAAGGGCACAACAGCCTGCCGGGTTACATCCAGGGCGAACCACTCCATCCAGGCCCGCAGGGTGCGTTCCCGATCAAAACGGCGCCGGGCCTTCTCCTCAGCCTTCTCGCGCCGCTTCAGCGAACGCATCACCCAACGCTCAAAGGCCCGCTTCTTGGTGACCGCCATCTTGCGCTCCACCTCCAGCAACTGGCCAGATGTGAGGTCTGGGTTGAAGGTGCTGATCAGCTCAAGGCTTTTGAGGAACATTTCCACCGCCCCATCCTTGGCGGCGCAGTCGGCCTGATCGAGCAACTCCCAATTGAGCTCGGGGTAAAACCGGCTGCGGTTGCTGATGATCTGGTCTTCCTGCAGTTGCCCCGGTTCCCGCAGCCAACGGTCGGTATTGGCATCGAAGCGACGCCAATAAAGAAAGGGGTTCAAATAAATCGTTTTGCCACCCAGGTGGATGCTGTCCTCTTGGAGCCGGCGTTGAAGCTCGGAATCGCTGGCAGGGTCGCTGGTTGGCCCGGGGGCAGCAGTCACGATGGCTGGGCTGGGAGCCGATGGTATCGAAGCTGCAGCGTCGGGGCTACTCCCAGGGGCTTTACTCCCATTCGATCGTGCCCGGGGGCTTGCTGGTGATGTCGAGTACCACCCGGTTCACCCCCTTCACCTCGTTGACGATGCGATTGGAGATCTTCTCCAAGAGGTCGTAGGGCAGCCGCGACCAATCGGCGGTCATGCCGTCTTCGGACGACACGCAGCGCAGCACGATCGGGAAGGCATAGGTGCGCTTATCGCCCATGACGCCCACACTGCGAACCGGCAACAGGACGGCAAAGGCCTGCCAGATCTCGTTGTACAAACCAGCCTCTTTGACCTCCTCGCGCACGATCAAGTCGGCATCGCGCAGGATGTTGAGCTTCTCGCTGGTGACCTCACCCAAAATCCGAATCGCCAGGCCCGGACCGGGGAAGGGATGGCGCCCCACGATTTCCTGGGGCAAACCGAGACTGCGGCCCACCTTGCGAACCTCGTCTTTAAACAGCCGGCGCAGGGGCTCCACCAACTTGAACTGGAGATCCTTCGGCAGGCCACCCACGTTGTGGTGGCTCTTGATCTTCACCGCAACCCGCTCACCGGTTTTGGGATCGATGCCCGTGCCGGCGCTCTCGATCACATCGGGGTACAGGGTGCCCTGGGCCAGGTAATCGAAGGGCCCAAGCCGCTTGCTCTCCTCTTCAAACACCCGGATGAATTCGGTGCCAATCAGCTTGCGCTTCTCCTCTGGATCGGTCACCCCATCGAGCTTGTTGATGAAGCGCTCCCGGGCATTGATGTATTCAACATTGATGTGAAAACGCTTGTCGAAAAACTCCACCAAAAACTCGGGCTCCCCTTTGCGCATGAAGCCCTGGTCAATGAACATGCAGGTGAGCTGATCGCCAATGGCCTTGTGCAGCAAGAAGGCGAGGGTGGAGGAATCGACCCCACCGGAGAGGGCCAGCAGCACGCGCTTATCGCCCACTTGGGCCCGCACATCAGCCACGGCCTCATCGATGAAAGCGGCCGTGGTCCAGTCGGTTTCGCACTCACAAATGTGATAAACGAAATTGCGCAGCAGCGCCATTCCACCGGTGGAATGGACCACCTCGGGGTGGAACTGCACCCCATACAACCGCCGCTGTTGATTGGCCACCGCCGCCTCGGGCGTGTTGTCGGTATGGGCCAGCCGGTTAAAGCCTGCGGGCAAACGCTCCACGGAATCCCCGTGGCTCATCCACATGGTCGAACCATCCTGGACATTGGTCAGCAGATCGACGGGCTCGTCCACAAACAGAGGCGCCTTGCCATATTCAGCGCGGCCCGCCGCCACCACAGAACCGCCCAGCTGCTGCACCATCAGCTGCATGCCGTAGCAAACACCGAGTATCGGAATCCCCAGGTCCCAGATACCGGGATCACACACCGGCGCCCCGGGCTCATACACGGAGCTTGGGCCGCCACTGAGGATGATCCCCTTGGGCTGGATGGCCTTGAGTTCTTCCGCCGTGGTGGTGTAAGCCATTACCAGCGAAAACACCTCGGTTTCCCGCACGCGCCGGGCGATCAGCTCGGAGTATTGGGAACCAAAATCAAGGATCACAATCGCCGGATAGCGACTGGATTGGGAGGTGGGATCGACGGCAGCTACTGAAGACATTCGAGGCGCTCGGCCCGACGCAATCGGGCCAGCCTAGGTGCCGCCCCCAGCAAGATCCGCCAGCCCAACACCAGCGAGCTCAGCAAAGAGCGGCCGTCCCACGGGGCCCTGGGCACAGAGCTGGCGGGAACGGTCAAACAGCACAGCGCCCACCGCCATCCCAACCTGGCCGTAACGGGCCAGGTAATCCAGGGATCGTTGCTCAATCGCCGCCGCCACCCGCTGGCGCAGGCGATCGGCCCGCCCCGGATCGGTGGCGCCCAACGCAGCCAAGGCCTGTTCCACCGTGGGCGCCCCATGCAAGGCAGCCAACGGTGGGCCGCCCAGGCCATCGAGGGCGGCAAGAGCCGTGAGCACCTCGGCGCGCCCATCGGCCAGATGGTGGTGGGTATGGAAAATCCCACCCGCCAATTTGATCAGCTTTCCCTGGTAGCCAAACAGCAGCAACCGCCGCACCCCCGCCTCGGCAGCCGCCACCAGCAAAGGCCCCAGCCAGTTGCCTGCCTTCAGCAACAACCCAGGGCATAGGCCGAACTGGGGCGCCAAATCCAGGCCGTTTTCGCCAATCACCAACACCAGATCACCGCCAAACCCTGGAGCCGCGGCCCGCAACCGCAGGGCTGCCAGGGCCTCGGCCAGTTGCTCGGGGGCTGCGCTGTGCTGCACCGTGGCCTGGGTGCCAATCAGGGCCAAGCCGTCTACTACCCCAAACGCCGCATTGCTGGTGCGCTCCGCCAAGCGGCGGCCCGCAGGGAAAATCACTTGCACCTGCAAACCCTGGCCAGCGGGCACGAGGGCCCTGAGATTGCCCTCCAGCAGAGCCCGGGCGTAGGCCGAGAGGCACAGCTCGCCGGTGGCCGCATGGATACCGGCGCCCTCCCCGGCATCAATCTGAAGCCAAATCTCCTCTGAGCTGGGGGACCGCCAAGAGACTTCCACCCACACCACCAGGCCCCGGGTGAGATCCAGGCCCTCCCCCGGCTCACAGCGGGCCACGGCCAGGGCCCGACCAGCCCCGAGGGGCGAAGCGGCCACCACGGGGATGGCCACTGGGGTTGCTCCTGGAATCGCCTCTGCTGCTTCGAGATCAAGCTGCTGCTCAGCTTCGAAGGGCTCGCCCCGCAGGGCCAGCAAGGCCGCCTTCGCGGCGGCGGCCACCCACACCGGCAGCGTGTAGCCCGTGGTCTCAGCCATCAGTGCCGCCCTCGAGCCAAAAAGGCCCCCCGATTCCACCGTTTTTTATGTTGGACCATCGCCCGGCCACGGCGCCCGCACCTCGCCTCCACCTTTTGCCATGCAGGACAAACTCACGCTGATGATCCCAGGCCCCACGCCGGTGCCTGAAACTGTCCTGATGGCCATGGGCCGGCACCCGATTGGTCACCGCAGCGCCGACTTCCAAAAGATCGTCAAGCGCACAACGGAACAGCTGAAATGGCTGCACCAAACCAGCTCGGATGTGCTGGTCCTCGCAGGAAGTGGCACGGCCGCCATGGAGGCGGGAATCATCAACGTGCTGAGCAAGGGTGACAAGGTGCTCTGCGGCGACAACGGCAAGTTCGGCGAGCGTTGGGTGAAGGTGGCCCAGGCCTACGGCCTTGACGTCGAGGTGGTGAAGGCGGAATGGGGCCAGCCCCTGGACCCGGAAGCGTTCCGCACTGCCCTGGAAGCCGACAGCGCCAAGGCCATCAAGGCCGTGATCGTCACCCATTCGGAAACCTCCACCGGGGTGATCAACGACCTGGAAACCATCGCGAAGCACGTGTTGGCCCATGGCTCGGCCCTCACCATCGCCGACTGCGTCACCAGCCTGGGCGCCTGCGATGTGCCCATGGACAAGTGGGGCCTCGACGTGGTGGGTTCGGGCTCCCAAAAGGGCTACATGATGCCGCCAGGCCTGGCCTTTGTGGCCATGAGTGAGAAGGCCTGGGCTGCCTACGCCCACTCCGATCTGCCGAAGTTTTATCTGGACCTCGGCAAATACCGCAAGGCTGCCGCCGACAACAGCAATCCCTTCACGCCTCCCATCAACCTCTACTTCGCCCTGGAGGCTGCCCTCCAGATGATGCAAGAGGAAGGTCTCGAGGCGATCACGGCGCGCCATGCCCGCCACCGTCGGGCTGCCCAAGCCGGCATGAAAGCCATGGGCCTGCCCCTCTACGCCGCCGAAGGCCACGGCAGCCCAGCGATCACCGCCGTGGCACCGGAAGGCATCGACGCCGAGAGCCTGCGCAAAAAGGTGAAAGAGCGCTTCGACATCCTGCTGGCAGGCGGCCAAGACCACCTCAAGGGCAAGGTGTTCCGCATCGGCCACCTGGGCTTTGTCTGCGACCGCGATGTACTCACCGCTGTGGCCGCCATCGAAGCCACGGTGCAGGGGTTAGGCCTGGCCAAAGCTCCCACCGGCAGTGGCGTTGCCGCAGCCGCCGCTGAGCTAGCCAAGTAAGCCCAATGGGCTAATCACAACAGTCGATCAACGCTTCAATTGCAAGTCCACCCCCAAGCGGTGGACTTGCTAGGGTTAAAGAATGCGGGTGTAATTCAGTGGTAGAATGTCAGCTTCCCAAGCTGAACGTCGTCGGTTCGAGTCCGATCACCCGCTTGAGAAAATCCATTCATTCAAACCGTTTTTCGAAATCCGGTTTTTAACCATCCAGAGCAGGGCAATCTGCCCTGGAACCTTCTCTAGATCTAGGCCCTAGGAACGGGGTTTGATCAACTGCAGCACCTGGGGGCCCTTGGCAGCCATGCGCCTTTCGCAATCGAGGGCCGCCAAAATGGCGCGACCCGCTTCGCCAAGATCACCGGCTTCTGCTGCCTGCTGGGCCATGGCCTCATGGCGCTGGATCGACTGCTGAAGTTGGTCACGCTCACCACCAAGAGCATTCGCACCTGGGGGCTTTTGGTTCAACAGTGTTGCCGACATCCGGAGGGTTGGGAATGGAGAACGTGCATCCTTCAAAAGGCTTGATCAAGCACAATCGCTTGCAGCCAAACTGTATACGCCCTATCAATCAACCGAAAGCTTAGGGCTTCATCCATCAAAATCCTGATGTTTGTGTAGCCAAATTCAAACCAATGGCCACCAGCAGAATTAGGTGCCGGGCTCTTCCTGATTGCCCCCCAGGGCGGCAATTTGTTCGCGCAGACTTTGGGAACGGGGCCCATCACCCCTCGTCAGGGCAACCGCAAGGGCAAATTCGAGCTTTTCCAGGGTGTGCTCTCCCCCATTAGGTATGGGCTCTGCCCCATGGGCTGGGGGCTTGGCCCCTTGGGCGGAATGGGAAGAAGGAAAGGCCATGGCTGGCTTTCTTACCATTCTGGCATTGTTGACAAGGGGGGAAGTGGGGCAGGCAATCCCCTAGGCCATCGGCGCCCCGGACCCTGGGTCCATCTCCAAGAGGTGGCGGCAATCGGTCAACAGCCGCTCCACATTGTCGAGGCTGGAGATCTCCTGGGGATCCCGTTCGGCAGGCCGATCCAACTGCAATTCAAGGGCCGCCAAACGCTGCTCCAACCGCACCAGCCGGTGGGATAGGGCATGGATCGTTTCGGCCAGATCTTCTGCATTGCGGCTAATGCGGAAGGAAACCGACTCAGAAGCCATGGCAACGCCCTCAGTGGAGCTGATCACAGCACACATCCCAGCCTTGGCCAAGGGCAAACTGATGGCTTGGGAGTGCATCGATGACCCAGCTCTGGCATTTGCTGATCTACGCCCTCGCCGGCACGGGGGCGGGCCTTCTGGCCCTGAAAACCGGTATCCCTGCAGCCCCGCTGGCGGGAGCTTTGATCGGGGCCGCCCTGGTGAGCATGGGCGGACGCCTGGAGCTGGCCCAATGGCCCCATGGCACCCGCACGGCCCTCGAAATCGGGATTGGCACGGTGATTGGCACTGGCCTGACCGCAGGGGCATTTGCAGAGCTCAAGCAGTTGTGGCGCCCGGCCCTCCTGATCACCTTGACCCTGGTGGCCACGGGGTTGGTGGTGGGGCTTTGGTCCAGCCGGCTGCTGGGCATCAACCCGGTGGTTGCGGTCCTGGGCGCGGCGCCGGGGGGCATCAGCGGCATGAGCCTGGTAGGGGCTGAATTTGGGGTGGGGGCGGCGGTGGCAGCCCTCCACGCAGTGCGGTTGATCACCGTGTTGGTGGTGATGCCCCTGGTGGTGAAAGTGCTGCTGCCCATGGGCCAAAGCCCACCGCCTAGCTAGCCCTGGAGATCATGGATACCTTGGGACGTCTTGCGTTCACCCGTCCCAGGCCATGGCCCTGCCCAACCTTGCCCGCTTCAACCGCCTGGCCCTGCCCCTAGCCGTTGCTGCCACCTTGGGATTGGGAGGCATCCAGCTGGTGGGGGGCCCCAGCCGCGCCCAAACCAGTGATGCCGTTCAGGCCGGTGGCGGAGCGGTCCAAACCAGTGAAGGCACCGTGATGGTCAGCCCCGGGGCCAAGGGCGCCCAGATGTATTGCTTCATGCGGGCCAACGGCAACACCAACCAGGTGAGTTGGGATGCGGCCTATGCCCTGATTAAGCGGCAAAGCGACAAGTGGTTCAAAACCTCACCCGAGCACGCGTCAGTGATGATCGCCGAGGCTGTTGTTCAGAACCCAGGCAAATTCCCCGATTGCGGGCGCTATCTCGGAGACCTCTTTGTCAAACCTGAGCCCAAGCCAGATCCCAAAGCCGAAGCACCAGCAACCACTGGAACGGCAACGGGCAGCCGCAGTGGCCGTTAGGGGCACGAAACGGTCTTGGGTCTTCGCTGTCCTGGCCCTTGGGGCCCTGGGGTTCTTTGTCGCCGGTTGCAGTGAAGAACCCCTGCCTGAAGCCCCCATGCGCAGCGACGACTGCCTGCGCGACATCAGGCTCGACCAAGTGGGGGAGCAACTGAAGCGCTGCGACCGGGTGGTGGCCGCCTTCCCCACCAACCCAGCACCCCTGAACGATCGCTACCTGCTGCGCAGCCTCATGGGCCCTGACCAGGAACGGGCAGCCTGCGCCGATATTCGTCGCGCCACCGCCCTCGCCAGCCAGGCCAAGCCAGGCAGCTTGGATCCCCAGCTTCGGACGGATCTCAGCCTGCGCCTCGCCCTTTGCCAGGACGCCGCCAAGCAGGCCCCTGGGCCAGCAGCCAAGCCTTAACTCACCACTCGCCCATCAGCTCCCGGACCATCGCTGGCAAGCTGCGCCGTCGCAGCGACCGTTCCTGGCCATGCAACAGCAGGGCAATCCGCCCAGCCTTGCTCTCGATCAACCCGTCCACCAATTGGTCTGCCACCCCAAGCTGCAACCAATGGCTGGTGAGGGCGGCACCCATGCCAATCCGATGGCAGCGGTCCTCCGCCTGCTCCGTGTCACCGGGGGTCCAGGGCCGTTCCATCAACACCACGTGGCGGGCGCGATGCAGGGTGAAACCCAAGCCCCCGGTGCCATAGGTGGCGATCAGCAGCGGACTGTCGCCCCGCTGGAAGCGATCCACCTGCTGCTGCCTTTGGGCCGGGGCCAAAGCACCCGTGAGCAGACAAGCCTGGTCGAACTGCTCCGCCAGGTGCTGGGCGGTCGCCACGAAGGCCGTGAACACCACCACCGATTCCCCCTGGCCCAGCAACAGGCTCACCAGCCCTTGGGCGGCCGGCAGTTTGTAGTCGGAGCCGATCTGGCGCAGGGCCGTCAGGACAGCCAACACTTCCGCCTCACGGCGCACCTCCCCCAGGGCCGCCCGGCGGCGGTAGTCGTCGACCTTGATTTGAAGGCGGTACTGGAAGCCATCCCCCTCGGCCTCGGCGAGCTCCACCGCCAGCAGGCGCCTCTGCTTGGGCGGTAGGTCGAGGCAATCGGTTTTGCTGCGGTGCAACAGCAGGGGACGGGTGAGCCGATGCAGGTCGTCAAGCCGCGTGGCCCCCTTGGCCTGCCAAACCTTGCGGCCGCCCTGCTCGCGCCAATGGCCTTGACAAAACATGTCTTCGAACGCCCGCTGATCGGCGGCCAAGGGATGGCCGATCGCCGCCAGCAAGGGAAACAGCTGGGCGGGGCGGCCATTTTTCATCGGCGTGCCCGTGAGCAGCCAAATGGCCCGCAGGCGTGGATGGCGCGCCAGGCGCACCAGGGCCTGGCTGCGGCCGGTGGAGCCGTTCTGGGCGTAATGGGCCTCATCGGCAATCAGGACCGTGCCCGCAGGCGGCAAGGCCCGGGGCAACTTGGCCCAACTGTGGAGCTCGATGGCCAGGCCCAAGGCCGCCGCCTCCCGACGCCAATGCAGATGCAGGCCCACGGGGGCCACCACCACAATCCGGCAATCGGCAAGCCGGACCATGGCTCGGGCGGCCACCAAGGCCGTGAGGGTTTTGCCGAGGCCCATGGCGTCCGCCAACACAGCCCCCCGGCGGGCCAACAACCAGCGCACCCCGGTGCGCTGGTGGGCAAACAGGGCTCGTCCATCGGGCAGCGGACCCTGCAGATCCGCCGCGGCCACCAACCGGCGATGGAGCGGCAGCGGGGGCAGGGGCTGGTGCATCCAGGCGAGCCATTCCGCCAGCTCGGGCTCCACCGGGAAGCGGCCGGCGAGGGCCTGCTCCAGGGCGGGCGCCGATTCCAGGGGAAATTGCCAACAGCACCGGCGGGTTAACCAAAGGCCCCGGGGCCGTATGGCGCGCAGTTGGGCCTGGGTAACGGGATCAAACGGGCTGACGACTTCGATTTGACCCGTAGCTCCCAACCGCAGCAGGCAGCGCATCTGCGGAAGTGCAATCTTCGACACATTGACACCCCTGGCACCCGCGGCAAACTTCCGCCAACCGAGTCATGCAGATGCAGGCCAGGGATGCGGTTTTCCTCGAGGACCTCTGCCCAAAACTGCGTGTCAGGCGATGGCGCCAGTCATTGCATCGCTTCACGCACCAATGCTGCATTTATTGCGGCAACCGCTCAGAATCCATCGATCACGTCCATCCCCAAAGCCGCGGGGGCCTGAGCGTGACCGAAAACTGTGTGCCAGCTTGTCTGGCTTGCAATGGCCACAAAGGCGACACCGACGCCTTTACCTGGTATCGGCGTCAGAGCTTCTACGACCCGCGTCGAGCCATGGCCATCCGTGCCTGGACCGATGGGGACCTGCGCCTGGCCCTGAGGCTCCTGCAATGGGCCAATCCCAGCCCCCCGGAAGCTGAAGACGACCAGGATCACCAGACCCTGCAGGCGTCCACACCGTTGTGGCGCTGGCAAATGGCCGCCTGATCCCCGGGCCTCTCCGGCGCAGCGATCACAGCCACCAGCAACAACACCGCCGCAAACAGCGCCGGCACCGTTGCTTCGCGTTGCCAAGGACGCTGCCAGGCCGCGGGGCGCAGGGTGCGCTGACCCACCGGCGATTGGGACCTGGCAGACCTAGAACGGTGCCCCGCCACTCGAGCGGGCAAGGAACAAACAGAAGCGGCCATGGCTGAACTTGTGCGGTAATACAGATGTACTCATGACGCGTTCTGCTGTCAACCCCCCCGGCCAATTGCTGGTGATTGGAGGCGGCTACACAGGCCAACACTTTGCCCAGGCCGCCCGGGCCCGCTTTGGCATGCCCGTGCTGCTAACCAGCCGCAAGGCCAAGGCGAACCCTGGCCGCGGCCAACCAGGGTTCGATTGGTTGGTCTTCAACCCAGACAGTTCTGCAGACCCAAGCGCTGCCGAACCAAGCCCCACCGCCCCAAGCGCTGCCGACCTGGCCGGCACCACCCATGTGCTGGTGACCCTGCCCCCGGAGCGCAGCGGCCGGGACCCGGCCCTGGAGCTCCTGGGGCCGATCTTGCACCAGCTGCCCTTGCAATGGCTGGGCTATCTCTCCACCACCGGGGTCTATGGCGATTGCGGTGGAGCTTGGGTGGATGAGACCGCCCCATGCCTGACCACCCTGGGCCGCAGCCAAGCCCGCCGCAGGGCCGAGCAGGGCTGGCAGGCCAGCGGCTTACCGGTGCAGATTTTTAGGTTGCCCGCGATTTACGGCCCGCACCGCTCGCCGTTCAAGGCCTTGGGGGCTGGGGAAAGCCGGCTGATCCACAAGCAGGGTCAAGTGTTCTCCCGGGTCCATGTGGACGACATTGTTGGCGCCCTGCTCCACTGCCTAGAGCAACCGGCTGACGGCCGGCCGGCCGTGGTGAATGTGGTGGACAACTGCCCCTGCCCCTCGAGCGAAACCCTGGGATTTGCGGCCCATCTCTTGGGCTGCAAACTGCCGCCAGCGGAACGCTTTGAGGCCATTGCGGAAAGCATGAGCCAGATGGCCCTGAGTTTCTGGGCCGACAACCGCAGGGCCAGCAACAGCTTGCTGTGTGAAGGGCTGGGCTATCAGCTGCGCTATCCGAACTACCGGGAGGGCTACCGGGCCTGCCTGGCGGAGGAGCGCTCGGGGGCACAATCTGGTGGGTCGGCAGGATCGCTGACGTAGGGCACGCCCAGGGCTTGGAGCATGCGGCCCCAGCGCATCTCAATCCACCCCTGGCGCAAACCCGTACCCAGGCCAAACAACAGGATTCCGATCAACAACCAGCGCAGCATGGGTACCCCGAACCTGGGCCAGGCCCCATCCAACCCCAACCCCAAGCGGTTAGCCATTGCCCTCGGCGATCCTGCCGGTATCGGGGCTGAGGTCACCTTGAAGGCCATCGCCCAAGGCCCATGGGGCGATTCGCCCCCCTTGCTCGTGGGTTGCCGGCGCTGGCTGGAAGCCAGCTACCAGAGCCTCAAGGGGCGCAGCATTGAGGCACTCACCGATCCAGCGGGGCTGGAGATGGTCGATCAGCCCCTCGGCGAAGCGATGCAGCTTGGTCAAAGCAACGCCGTCTGTGGCGATGCGAGCTTCCAATGGCTCACTGCCGCCGTGGAACTGGTGCAGGCGGGGCGCTGCCACAGCCTGGTGACAGCGCCCATTGCCAAATCCAGCTGGCACGCCGCCAACCACCGCTACCCCGGCCAAACCGAACGCCTGGCGGAGCTCACGGGCAGCCCCAACGCCTCGATGCTGTTCACCGCCAAGACCCCCCACAGCAGCTGGCGCCTGAATACCATGCTTGCCACCAGCCATATCCCGCTGGCCGCCGTACCCCAGGCCCTCGACCAAGCGCTGATTTGGCGCAAACTCGATGCCCTGGTGGCCTTTTGCCGGCGCTTTTCTGCCGCACCCCATCTGGTGGTGGCGGGCCTGAATCCCCATGCCGGGGAGAACGGCCAATTGGGGATCGAGGAAAGCCTGTGGCTAGAAGCGGCTTTAGGCGCTTGGCGGGAGCTCCATCCCGACGTGCGGCTGGAGGGTCCGCTGCCTCCCGACACCTGCTGGCTCAGTGCCGCCCAGGCCTGGCAGGGCAAGGGCTCCGGACCCGATGGCTATCTGGCCCTTTATCACGACCAGGGACTCATCCCCGTGAAGCTGCTGGCCTTTGATGCCGCCGTGAACACCACCTTGGGACTGCCCTTTCTGCGCACCTCACCGGACCACGGCACGGGCTTTGGCATTGCCGGGCAAGGGATCGCCCGGCCCGACAGCATGGCTGCCGCCATGGCGGCAGCCCTAGAGCTGGGCTAAAGCCAAGGGGGCCTTAGCCGGCCTTGACCCGCATCAACACCTGGCCGAACTCCACGGGAGTGCCGTTTTCCACCAGGATTTCCACTACCTCACCACCCACCTCGGTCTCGAGCTCATTCATGAGCTTCATGGCTTCCAGGATGCAGATGGGTTGGCCCGCGTTGATACGGCCTCCCACCTCCACAAAGGGGGCTTCGCCGGGGGCTGAGGAGCGGTAGAAGGTGGCCACCATCGGTGCGGTGATGTCCACCAGATCGCTGCGCCGCGCAGCGGCTGCCGGGGGCGGCGCCGATGGGGCAGCGGGGATCGCAGGCTGGGCAAAGGCTGCCGGCATGGCCTCGGCTGCAGGGGCTTGCACCACGGCCACCGGGGCCGCACCGGGCAGGTTGCGGCGCACCTCCAGGCGGAAGTCGTCACCCTCGAGCTTGAGCTCCTGGATATCGCTCTCGCCGATCAGGTCGAGGAGCTTGTGGAGTTGGTCGTGGTTGAGCTGCATAACCGATCAGTTCTCCCGACCCAGGTAGCTATCGGTGCGGGTATCGATCTTGATCTTCTCGCCAATGGAGAGGAACAGGGGAACCATCACCTGGGCACCAGTCTCAACGATGGCTGGCTTGGTCCCGCCGGTCGCGGTGTCACCCTTCACACCAGGGTCGGTTTGGGTGATTTCCAGAACCACCGAGTTGGGGAGTTCCACTTCGAGGGGTTTGCCGTTCCAGGCCACCACGCTCACCTCCATGCCCTCCTTGAGGTACTTGCGGCTATCCCCGATCTGCTTGGCCGTGAGGCGGGTTTCCTCATAGGTGCCCATGTCCATGAACACGTAGTCATCGGCTTCCATGTAGGTGTGCTGCAGGGTGCTTTTCTCCAGCACGGCCTGGGGGAGCATCTCCCCGGCACGAAACGTCTTTTCCACGACGTTGCCGCTCTGGACTGCCTTCAGCTTGGTGCGCACAAAAGCGGAGCCCTTGCCGGGCTTCACATGCAGAAATTCCACAACCCGCCAGACATTGCCATCCAGCTCAATCGAGGTACCGGTTCGAAAGTCGTTGCTGGAGATCATTCCGGCGGTTCGGATCTGGCGGATTGTACGGCTGGCTACCGGAAGCCCCCCCAGCCACACCAGCCCAAGGACCGTTTGGTTGTGCCAAAGTCCGCCCAGCGACTCAAAAGGGCATGGCAAAAGGCGAAAGCTGGTGGGCTGGTGCCGTAGCCCTCGTACTTACCTTTCTGCTGGCTGTGCCCACGGCCTGGGCCTTCCTGCCCCAGGGCAATGCGGTGACCGACCCCTCGGCCCTGCTGCGCAATGCCCTGCCCATCGAGGCCCCCGACCTGCAGGAACTCCAGCATCGCCTGGAAGGCACCAGCGACGACCTGCGCGCCAAACGCTGGCCTGCCTTGGTCAACGGGGTCCGGCGCAGCCAATCCCTGCTCAGTAGCCGCCAAGCGTCGATTCTGGAGGGCTTCAGCCCCGACAGCCGCGACACCGCCGCGGCCCTATTCGACGATCTGGCTGGCCAACTGCAAATGCTGATCACGGCCGCAGAAGCCCAAGATCGCGAAGGGTTTCTCACCTCCCGCCGCGAAGCCCTCAACGGCATCGGTAAGGCCGAAGACCTGCTGGTCGGTCCCTTCCCGTTTGAGATCCCCAGCGAGTTCGCCGCCCTCCCCAGGCTGCTCGGCAGGGCCACGGTGCAACTCACCACCACCAAGGGTGATCTCACCGCGGTGGTAGACGGCTACAACGCCCCCCTAACGGCGGGTGCCTTTGTGGATCTGGTGGAGCGCGGCTTCTACAACGGCCTGCCCTTCATCCGGGCAGAAGACTTCTACGTGCTCCAAACCGGCGACCCCAAGGGGCCTGATGAGGGCTTCATCGACCCCAAGACCAAAACCGAACGCCTGGTGCCCCTTGAGATCAAGGTGCCTGGCCAAGGGGCGCCGTTTTACAACCAAACCTTTGAGGATCTGGGGATGTTCAAAGCAGCTCCCGAATTGCCCTTCTCCACCAAAGGCACCCTGGGCTGGGCCCACTCCGATGAGGTGCTCGATGACGGCTCTTCCCAGTTCTTCCTGTTCCTGTTTGAGCCCGAGCTCACCCCGGCGGGTCTCAACCTGATTGATGGTCGCTACGCCGCCTTCGGCTACGTGGTGGATGGCTTCGATGTGCTCGAAGAGCTCACGGCCGATGACGGCATCGTGAAAGCGAAGGTGATCGAAGGGGCGAGCAACCTCCTGCCCCACGGCTGATCGGGACAAAAGCTAATCAGAACGAAACCCAGTATGCACAAAAAAACCGCCCCTGATGGAGGGCGGTTCTAAGGCGAAGGGGCCAAAGCCCCTAGGCATCTACTTGTAGTTCTTGGCCACGATTTCAGCAAGATCAACAACGCGCTGGCTGTAGCCCCACTCGTTGTCGTACCAGGCAATCACCTTGACCATGTTGTCGCCCATCACCAAGGTGAGATCGGCATCAACAATGGTGGACTCGTTCGTGCCGGCGTGGTCGCTGGATACCAGGGGTAGATCGCAGTACTTGATGATGCCCTTCATGGCCCCCTCAGAGGCCTCCTTGAGGATGGCATTCACCTCTTCGCGGGTGGTGCCGCGGCTCACTTCCAGCACCATGTCCACCACCGACACGTTGGGGGTCGGAACGCGCATAGCGATGCCGTTCAACTTGCCCTTCATCGGGGGGTAAACCAAGGCAACGGCCTGGGCCGCGCCGGTGGAGGTGGGCACGATGTTGACGGCGGCAGCCCGGGCCCGACGCAGGTCGCGGTGGCTGGCATCGAGAATCCGCTGGTCACCCGTGTAGCTGTGGGTGGTGGTCATCGTGCCTTTGACGATGCCGAAGGTTTGATCCAACACCTTGATGATCGGCGCCATGCAGTTGGTGGTGCAGCTGGCGTTGCTGAGGATGTTGAAATCTTCATTGCGGTACTGGTCGGCGTTGACGCCAACCACGAAGGTGCCCACACCGGGGCCCTTGCCGGGAGCCGTGAGGATCACTTTCTTGGCCCCTGCTTCGAGGTGCTTGCTGGCGCCCAAGTCATCGTTGAAGACACCGGTGGACTCGATCACCAAATCAACGCCCCATTCCTTCCAGGGCAGGTTGAGGGGGTTGCGGTCGGAGAAGCACTTGATCTCCCGGCCATTCACGACGATCGTGTTGTCCGTGTAGCTGACTTCGGCGTCGCGGATGCGGCCGAGCATCGAGTCGTACTGGAGCAGGTGGGAATTGGTCCGGGGATCGGAGGTGTCATTGAGACCCACCACCTCGATACCCGTATGGGCACCCCGGCTCAACCAGCAACGCATGAAGTTGCGACCAATTCGGCCGAATCCATTGATCGCAACGCGCATGGTCATGGCAAAGCGCGGCAAAAGCCGCTAGCAAAGGGGGATTTGGCTGCCGATCATACAGAAACAGATTTGGCGAACCCTCTTGCGGCCCGGGGCTTCAAGCCGGACCATGCCGGAACGCGCAGCATCTCGTAAAGGTGCTCTGGGCGTTGCCGGCCTAATTTGAGCCCGGCTCAATCCCTGGCTTGGAGTTGCCCTTGGCCCCGTTGCTTGATCGCCATCAACCCATCCACTTCATTGGGGTTGGAGGCATCGGCATGTCTGCCATCGCAGGAATTCTTGCCCAGAGGGGCTTTGTGGTGAGCGGATCCGACACCCGCGACAACGCCGTGCTCGACCAACTCCGTCGCCAGGGCGTGCGGGTCTTCCGCCAGCAAAGCTCCTCCACGGTGGCCGCCATTCGCAGCGGCACCGATCAACCACCCTTGGTGGTCATCAGCTCGGCGGTACCCCCCTCGAACCCCGAATTGCTGGAAGCCCAGCGGGTGGGCCTGAGCATTTGCCACCGCTCCGATGTGTTGGCGGCCCTGATCAATGCCCAGCCCTCGATTGCCGTGGCTGGCAGCCATGGCAAAACCACCACCAGCTCCCTGATTGCCACGCTCCTGGCCGCCACCAACCACGACCCCACCGCCGTGATCGGCGGCATCGTGCCTGCCTTTGGCAGCAACGGTCGCCAGGGCGAGGGTCGGCTGCTGGTGGCAGAAGCCGATGAATCCGATGGCTCCCTGGTGAAATTTCAGGCCCAGCTCGGGATCCTCACCAACGTGGAGCTCGACCACACCGACCACTACCCCAACCTCGAGGCCCTGATCAGCACCCTGCAGCGTTTCAGCAGTCGCTCCAAATCCCTCCTAGCCAACTGGGATTGCCCCGTTCTCAAGCACCATTTCAAGGCCAAGTACTGGTGGTCCAACCAGAGCCCCAAGGGCGTGGCCTTTGCGGCGATGGCCACCCAAGAGCGGGGTGATGGCACCAGGGCGGATTTCTACGAGCAAGGTCAGAAGGTGGGTTCGTTTAACCTGCCCCTCCCCGGCCGCCACAACCTCAGCAATGCCACGGCCGCCATGGCGGCCTGTCGGATCGAAGGCGTGTCCTTTGCCGAATTGCGCCAAGCCGTGGCAGCCCTCAAACCCCCTGGGCGGCGGTTCGATTTCCGGGGTGATTGGCAGGGCCGCCTGGTCGTCGACGACTACGCCCACCACCCCAGCGAGGTGGCCGCCACCCTGGCCATGGCCCAGCTGATGCTCACCAGTGGCCGCAGCCCCCTGCCGGTCAATCCCAAACGGCTGGTGGCGGTCTTTCAACCCCATCGCTACACCCGCACGGCCCAATTCCTCGATGGCTTTGCCCAGGCCCTCAGCCAGGCCGACCTGGTGCTGATCGCGCCCCTCTATGCCGCAGGGGAAGCACCCATCCAGGGCGTGAGTAGTGCGGCTCTGGCCAAGGCCGTCCAAGACCTGGCGCCCCTGAGTCGGGTGGAGGTGGCCGCCAGCCTGGATGAACTGGCCAGGCAGGTGGCAGACGCTTCGATTGAGGGGGATTTGGTGTTGGCCATGGGGGCTGGCGATGTGAACAGCCTCTGGGAGCGGCTCAATCGGCTTCCCGTCTTCGGCGATGCCTGCCTACCCCTGGCGGCCTAAGGGCCATGGTGGCCTCCCCTAGCCATCACCCCAGCCTGCGCCAGGGCGTTGGCCTGGATGCGTTCACCACCTGGAAGGTGGGCGGCACCGCGGAGTGGTTCGCAGAACCGACCCATCAAGACGACATCAGGGCCCTGGTGGGCTGGAGTGGGCACCACCGCCTCCCCCTTCACTGCATTGGGGCGGGCTCCAACCTGCTCATTGCCGATGGGGGCCTGGGCGGCCTCACCCTCTGCAACCGACGCCTCCAGGGCAGCCGCCTCGATGCCACGGGCGGCTGGATTGAAGCCGAGGCGGGCGAGCCGCTCCCGACCTTGGCCAGAAAAGCGGCCCGCGTTGGGCTGGGCGGGCTGGAATGGGCCGTAGGCATCCCAGCCACCGTGGGGGGTGCTGTGGTGATGAATGCCGGGGCCCAGGGGGGCTGCATCGCCGAATGGCTGCATTCGGTGCAACTGCTCGATCCCACAAATCCCGATCAGCCCGTGACCTGGAGCGCCAGCGACCTGGCCTTTGGCTACCGGCAAAGCCGACTGCAGCAGGAACCCCTGATCGTGCTCTCGGCTCGGTTTCGCCTGGATCACGGCCATGATCCCGCGGCTGTCACAGCCCGCACCAGCGCCAATCTGCACAGTCGCACCAGCACCCAGCCCTATCAACAACCCAGCTGCGGCAGCGTCTTTCGCAATCCCGAACCCCACAAAGCAGGCCAGCTGATCGAAGCCCTCGGACTCAAAGGCCTGCAAGTCGGCGGAGCCCAGGTTTCCCCCATTCATGCCAATTTCATTGTCAACACAGGCGGAGCCACTGCCGCCGACATCGCTTCCCTGATCGCAGAGGTGCAGCAGCGCGTCCAAGCCGCCCATGGCATCACCCTGCATCCGGAAGTGAAGCGCCTGGGCCGGGACCATCCCTGGATTTAACCCACCCCTACTTGCGCGCCGACCCTTAGCCTGCAACCAGCAAGAACCCCCGGCATGGCTGGCTTCGGACTCCCCAACTTTGGCCAGCTCACCGAAGCCTTCAAAAAGGCCCAAGAGCTGCAGCAAAACGCCCAAAAGCTGCAAGAAGAACTCGATGCCATGGAGCTGGAGGCCAGCAGCAGCGACGGCAGGGCCACGGTCTGGCTCTCTGGCAACCAGCAACCGCTCAAGGTGCGTCTAACGCCCGAGCTCCTGGCAGAAGGGCAGGAGGCCAGTGAACTGGCGGTTCTCGAAGCCCTGAAGGCGGCCTATGAACTCTCCACCGGCACCATGAAAGGCCGGATGGAAGAGCTCACCGGCGGCCTCAACCTCAACCTGCCCGGGTTCGGCGGCTAACTGCCCCGCCTAGCTGGCCCGCCTAACTGTCCTCGGACACCTCCTCCTGGCGCTGGCGCTTGCGGGAGCCTTGGCGCAGGGAAGGATCCAGGCGCGGCTCAAGACGGCCCCCCCGTTGCCGCAGACCGGGCAATTCCGGGCGACCTGGGGAGCGGGACTGCCGTTCCGCTTCCGCGATCACATCGGCCAGGCACTGGCTGTAAAGCCCATAGCGGTCCCAGGCCGTGCCCGCAGCGCAGCCCGGGTCACCCTGGTGCAGGCAATTGCTAAAGCGACAGCTGCCCTGGGATAAAGACTGGCGGAGCTCCGGGAAGAGAACCGATAACTCGGCTGGGTCTGCGGGCAGTTGGGGTCGATTGAAGCCGGGGGTATCGGCCACCAGGGCCCCGGGTGCCATGGAAAACAGCTCCACGTGCCGGGTGGTGTGGCGCCCCCGCTGCAGCCGGCCTGAAACCGCCCCAACCCGCAAGGTCAACTCGGGTCGCAGCCCATTGAGCAGGCTGCTTTTGCCGACCCCGGAGGGGCCACACAGCACCGCAATCCCCGGTACTGCCAAGCGCTCGCTCAAGGCGCCTAGGCCGATCCCGCTCTGGGAGGAGATCACCAGGGCTGGATAGCCCCAGGCGGCAGCGCGGATTCGCCAGGCTTCCACCTCTTCTAGCGGCAGGCAATCCGCCTTGGAGAACACCAACAGCACCGGTTGACCGGTGCTCTCAGCCGTGAGCAAAAACCGGGTGAGCTGCAGCGGATCGAGGGTTGGCTCAGCCAACGCCACCACCACCACCACCAGGCTGACGTTCGCCACAGCCGGGCGATTCAACAGGCTCTGGCGCGGCTCCAGGACCGCCACGGCCCCCCGGGCCTGGGCCCAGTCGACCCCATCCACCCGCACCCGATCGCCCACGCAAATGGTCTGGCCACTTTTGCCCAGGCGGGTTCGCCGGGTGCACAACAGGCGTTCCACCCCTCCGGGGCCGGATTGATCCAAGGCCACCCAACAAAAATTGGCCACCATGGCCACCACCAAGCCCGGCAGGGCCTCAGCCGCCATGGTCGGTGAGTGCATGACCCGTGATTGCATCGCCTGGGGTCCCAAGACGCGTAATCCCAAGCCGGACCGCATCGACACAGCCGGGATGGGGTCCCACGCTGACGCGATGGCCCTCACCCCGCAGCCCCTCAACCACCATCTGCTCCGGTTCACCCCGATCCAAATCCACCACCAATCCAGCTCCCAGGGGAATCTTCTCGAGGGCCAGGCGGGTGCGAATGAAGTTGAGCGGACAAGGGGTGCCCCGCAAATCCAGATCCGCCTGGGGATCCGCCACCCCTAACCGAACAGACCGCCAAACAAGCCGCTCTTGTGGGGGTGCTTCTGACCTTTGGTGGTGTGATGGGAGGCCAACTGCTGCAGAAGCTCCTTTTCTTCTGCATTGAGTTTGGTGGGCAACAGCACTTTCACACTGAACAGATGGTTGCCCCGGGCCACAGGATTGCCAAGCTTTGGCACCCCTTTGCCGGTGAGGGTCAGCACCGTCCCCGGTTGGGTACCCGGGGGGATCTTGAGCTCCTCGAGCCCATCCACCGTTTCCACCTCAATGGTGTCGCCGAGAATCGCCTGGAGATAATTCAGGCTGACTTCTGAAGCGATATTGATCCCTTCCCGCCTGAGTTGGCCGTGGGATTGAACGCTGAGGAACACATACAGATCCCCAGACGGACCACCCCTCTGGCCCGCGTTGCCCTCGTTGGCCACCCGCAGGCGGGTGCCGGTGTCGACACCGGCGGGAATATTGATCCGAAGCTTTTTGCGTACCTGCTGCAAACCCTGGCCACCACAGGCATTACAGGGATCGGCAATCACTTGGCCTGAGCCCTCACAGCTCGGGCATGGCGCCACCTGGGTGAAGCTGCCAAAGGGCGTGCGCGTCGCCCGGCGCACCTGACCCTGCCCACTGCAGGTGCTGCAGGTGGTGGGTCCGCTGCCGGCCTTGGCCCCCGATCCCTTGCAGGTGGTGCAGGTTTCCAGGTGACGGATCTGCACCTCCTTTTCGATGCCGAAAACGGCCTCCTGGAAGCTGATCGTTAAATCGAGCCGCAGGTCATCGCCCTGGCGCGGCCCCCGGCGCCGCTGCCCGCCACCGCCCTGCTGGGCCCCACCAAAGCCACTGAAAAAAGTCTCAAACAGGTCGGCAAAGCCGCCCATATCGCCCATGTCGGGCATGCCCCCACCGCCGCCGAGACCTGCCTCGCCGAACTGGTCGTAGCGGGCCCTGGTTTGGGGATCGCTGAGCACCTCGTAGGCCTGGCCGACCTCCTTGAACTTGTCTTCGGCGCCCGGATCCTTGTTGACATCAGGGTGGTACTGGCGCGCCAGCCGCCGATAGGAGCGCTTCAGGGTTTCGGGATCAGCATCACGGCTCACCCCAAGCAGGTCGTAGTAATCGGCCATCAGCCGACCTGCGCCCCAGGGGCGTCGGCCTGGGCCTCAGGCGCTGCACCGCCAGCGGGACCAGGACCCATCGAAACCTTCACCAGGGCATGGCGCAGCACCCGGCCGTTGAGGTGGTAGCCCCGTTGCAACTCCTCAATCACCACCCCATCGAAATGGTCATCACTGGGCTCGCGCAGCACGGCCTCATGGAGGCTGGGATCAAAGGCCTCACCCTCCACCCGCATCGGTGAAACCCCCAGCTGCTTGAACACATCCACCAGCTGCTTATAGAGTCCCTGGTAGCTGCGGTGCAGCGCCTGGGCCTCCTCGTGCTGGGGATTGAGCTGCTGACGGGCCCGATCGAAGTTGTCGACCACCGGCAGAATTTCTCCCAAGGTGGTGCAGGTGATCTGCAGCCGCTGGTCGTCGCTATCGCGACTTTGGCGCTTGCGGAAGTTGTCGAAATCGGCAGCCAGACGCATGTACTGGCCGTTGAGGGCTTCGTGCTCTGCCCTCAAGGCGGCGAGCTGGCCCTCGAGCTGGGAGGCCCGATCTCCAGATCCAGCCTGGTCTACTGGGGGGAGGCCGGAGTCGCCAGCGTTATCGGCTGGGGCCCCTTCAGCCGGGCCCTCGCCCGAGGCCTCGGCATTGGGATCGAAGACGCTCTGGGTGATCGGCTCGAGATTGGTCTCGCCGTTGCTGTCACCGCTCATGGAGAAGTCACCGCTCATGGCTGACGGGTGCACAATTCAGATTTAGACATGTTGGCGGGCAATGCGCACCTCCCACAAGCGGCGGAAGCCCGCACCTTTTGCCCATGACCCTCTCCCAATCGCGACCGGTTCCAGACGCCATCAGCCGTGAGCAGCAGAGGTTCGAGGTGGAATTGCTGCTGCAGCAACCCGTCCTCGCACCGAACGACCTGGGCAAGGCCGACCGCCAGCTGATCCAAGCGGAAGGGCCGCGGTCGCCCCAGCAGTGGATGGAGTGGGGGGCCATGCCCCTCAGCCACCTGAATGGCGTGCTGCGCTTGGCCGTTCCCACCCATTGGGGAGCCGAGCAACGCCAGCACCTGCTCCAAGCCCTGGAGCTTGGCGAGGATCAAGCCAGTTTTGGCCTGGCCCTAGCCGACGATCTCAGCGAAGCGCTGGGAGCCCTTCAAAACCTTCGCGAGGCTTCGCCTCTTGCCCAGGCGTCGACCCCTAGCGAGGCTTCGCCCCCCCCTCCCGTGCTGCCGCGCTCCTGGATCGAGGGCCTGGCCTTACCCGTGGCCGATGGCGCCCTGACAACCCAGAAAGATCCCGACGATCTGGAGGTGTCCTCGGGGTCCGCCCAGTCCTCGCCGGTGGTGAGCCTGGTGGACCGGATCCTGGTGGCAGCCCTCGAGGCCGGCGCCAGCGACATCCACGTGGAGCCCCAGGAAGCGGGCTTGGAGATCCGCTTCCGGATCGATGGGGTGCTGCATAAGCAGCTTGAGGACCTGCCCAAGACCCTGGTGCCGGCCATCACCTCCCGCTTCAAAATCATGGCCGACCTGGACATCGCCGAGCGGCGCCTTCCCCAGGACGGCCGGATTCGGCGCAACTACCGGGGCCGCACCATGGATTTCCGGGTCAGCACCCTGCCCAGCCGCCACGGTGAAAAGGTGTGCCTGCGGCTGCTGGATAGCGGCGCCACCCAGCTAGGCCTCGACACCTTGATCACGGACAGCGGCGCCCGCGCCGCCCTGCGGGCCCTGGGGTCCAAGCCCTTCGGGATGATTCTGGTGACCGGGCCCACCGGCTCTGGCAAATCCACCACCCTCTATGCCCTGCTCTCGGAGCGCAACGACCCGGGCATCAACATCTCCACGGTGGAAGACCCGATTGAATACACCCTGCGGGGCATCACCCAAACCCAGGTGAACCGCGACAAGGGTCTCGACTTCAGCACCGCCCTGCGGGCCTTCATGCGCCAGGACCCGGACGTGCTGTTGGTGGGGGAAACCCGCGACATCGAAACCGCAAAAACCGCCACCGAAGCTGCCCTCACCGGCCACCTGGTGCTCACCACCCTGCACTGCAACGACGCGGCCAGCGCCATTGCCCGCCTCGATGAGATGGGCGTGGAACCCTTCATGGTGAGTGCCTCCCTGATCGGGATCGTCTCCCAGCGCTTGCTGCGGCGGGTGTGCAGCCATTGCCGCATCGCCTACCAACCCAGCAGCGAGGACCTGGGCCGCTTTGGCCTCCTGGCCAGCCATGAAACGGCGGTCACCTTCTACAAGGCCCATCCGCCCGACCACGGCCCAGGGGCCTGTCCCCACTGCCAAGGCAACGGCTACAAGGGCCGGGTGGGGGTCTACGAGATCCTCAACATGACCGAAACCATCGCCGCGGCCGTGGCCAAGCGGGCCAGCACCGATGTGCTGCGGCGCCTGGCCCTGGAAAGTGGCATGAAAACCCTCTTGGGCTACGGCCTGGAACTGGTGCGCCAGGGGCACACCACCCTCGACGAGGTGGAGCGGATGCTGCTCACCGATGCGGGGCTGGAATCGGAACGGCGGGCCCGGTCCCTCAGCGCCCTCACCTGTCGCAGCTGTGGGGCGGGATTGCGGGACGAGTGGCTGGAATGTCCGTACTGTTTAACTGTTCGGAATTAATTGAACTGTCCGGAATTAACGTTGAACGGTGCGGAACCACCGGCGGAGCTAGCGGGATGGAGCTCCAGATCGAAGACCTGATGCAAGAGCTGGTGGAGGGTGGCGGCAGCGACCTCCACCTGGCAGCCGGCCAAGCGCCCTACGGCCGCTTCAACGGCCACCTGCGGCCCATCCGGGAGCAGGTGCTCGATGAGGAACAGTGCAACCGGCTGATCTTTGCCTTGCTGACCAACGCCCAGCGCAAGCAGCTGGAGCAGACCTGGGAACTGGACTGCTCCTATGGGCTCAAGGGGGTCTCCCGCTTTCGGGTCAACGTCTACCGCCAACGGGGCACCTATGCCGCCTGCCTGCGGGCCCTGGGCAGCCGCATTCCCGCCCTCGACAGCCTGGGCATGCCCCCGGTGGTGGAGGCGATGGGACGCAAACCCCGGGGTCTGCTGCTGGTGACCGGACCCACCGGTTCCGGCAAAACCACCACCCTGGCGGCGCTGCTGGAGCACATCAACCAAACCCGCTCCGAACACATCCTCACCATCGAGGATCCGATCGAATTCGTATACACCAGTGCCCGCAGCCTGATCCATCAGCGGGAGGTGAATGAAGACACCCGCAGCTTTGCCAATGCCCTGCGCGCAGCCCTCCGCGAGGACCCGGACGTGATCCTGGTGGGCGAAATGCGCGATCTCGAAACCATCCAGCTGGCCATCAGCGCAGCCGAAACCGGGCACCTGGTGCTGGGCACCCTGCACACCAGTTCTGCCGCCCAAACCGTGGATCGGATGGTGGATGTGTTCCCCGCAGGCCAACAGACCCAGATCCGGGTGCAACTGAGCAACAGCCTGCTCGCCGTGTTCTCCCAAACCCTGTGTCAACGCACCAACCCAGCCCCAGGACAATTCGGGCGGGTGATGGCCCAAGAAATTCTGATCAACACCCCAGCCACCGCCAACCTGATCCGGGAGGGCAAAACCGCCCAGCTCTATTCCCAGATCCAAACCGGTGGCTCCTTTGGCATGCAGACCCTGGAGCGGGCCCTGGCCAACCTGGTGGAAGGGGGAAGCGTGAGCCAGGCTGAAGCCCTCAGCAAAACCGGCAAACCCGACGAACTGCTGCGCCTGCTCGGCCAAATTTAGGGATGGCCAGCTTCGTTGCCACCTACCAAGCCAGCGGCGGCAAAGCCCGCCAGGTGCGCGTGGAGGCCACCGACCTGCTGGATGCCAAACGTCAATTGCGCCGGCGCGGCATCCTCGCCACCAAGCTCGAAGCCAGCCCAACCACCAGCTCCAAAACCAGCGGCCCAAACCGGGCCCCAACGGGCAGCTTCAACTGGCAACAGCTGCTGGAGGCCAAACCGGGAATCCGCGACAAGGCCCTCTTCGCCAACAAGCTGGCGGCCCTGGTGGATGCGGGGGTGCCGATCGTGCGCAGCCTCGATCTGATGGCCGCCCAACAAACCAAGCCCCTGTTCAAGCGGGCCCTCCAAAGTCTTTCGAGCGAAGTGAACCAGGGGGGCAGCATGGGCGGCGCCATGCGGCTGTGGCCCCAGGTGTTCGACAAGCTCACGATCGCCATGGTGGAAGCCGGCGAAGCGGGGGGGGTGATGGATGAATCGCTCAAACGGCTGGCGAAATTGCTCGAGGACAACGCCAAACTCCAAAACCAGATCAAGGGGGCCATGGGCTACCCGGTGGCGGTGCTGGTGATCGCGGTGTCGGTGTTTCTGGGGATGACGATCTTTCTGATCCCCACCTTCGCCGGCATCTTTGAAGACCTGGGGGCCGAACTACCGCTATTCACCCAACTCATGGTGGATTTCAGCAAGGTGCTGCGCTCCTCCTTCTCCCTGCTTCTGGTCGGCGGCTTGGTGGTGGCGGCCTGGCTGTTTGGTCGCTTCTATGCCACCACCGCTGGCCGCCGCCGGGTGGATGGCGAGTTGTTGAAGTTGCCGGTGTTTGGTGATCTGCTGCAGAAAACGGCCACGGCCAAGTTCTGCCGCACCTTCAGCTCCCTCACCCGGGCCGGGGTACCAATCCTGCTCTCCCTCGACATCGTGAGTGAGACGGCCGGCAATGCCGTGATCGCCGATGCCATCCTCAACTCCCGCACCGATGTGCAGGAAGGGATCCCCTTAAGTGTGGCCCTGACGCGCAAAAAAGTTTTTCCGGAGATGGCCCTGAGCATGCTGGCCATCGGCGAGGAAACCGGCGGCATGGACACCATGCTCTCCAAAGTGGCCGACTTCTACGAAGACGAAGTGGGTGCCTCGGTGAAGGCCCTCACGGCCATGCTGGAGCCGGCCATGATTGTGCTGGTGGGAGGCATCGTGGGCTCCATCCTGTTGGCGATGTACCTGCCGATGTTCTCGGTGTTTGAGAAAATCAAGTAGCCCTCTGGGCCTCGGCGATGGCCTGGCCGGCCAACCAGCCGGAACTCCAACAGTGCTGAAAGTTGAAGCCGCCGGTGATGCCATCCACATCCAACAACTCACCCACCACATACAGCTGGCCTTGGCGGCGGCTTTCCATGCTGGCCATGTTGATTTCCCCCAGGGGAATGCCTCCGGCGGTCACAAACTCCTCGCCAAAGGGGCCGCGGCCGGTGATGGCATAGGCACTGGCGCGCAGGGCCTGGATCAGGGCCTGCTGGTGGGTTTTGGCCAGATCAGCCCAGCGGCGTTCCTGATCCACACCCACCTGGGCCAAAAGATGGAGCCAAAGGCGGCGGCCCAGCTCCGGCCAAGGACGCCAATTGGCCAGTTGCCGCTTGGCCTGATCCCTGCGGGCTAGGGCAAACCAAGCCTCCAGCTCCGCCTGGGATCGGCCCCCGGTCCAATCCACCTTGAGCCGGCCCCGATAGGCCGTCTGCTTCAACGCTCGGGCCGCAAAGGCGCTCAACCGCAGGGTGGCGGGGCCGCTCAGGCCCCAATGGGTGATCAGCAGGGGCCCGCGCTGACGAAAGCGGGTGGGGGTGGGGGACCCCCCCTCTGGCGGCAGATCCAGGTCCAACTCCAGGTCAACGGGGTCCATCACCACACCCGCCAGCTCCAAGATCGGATGGTTCGCCAAGGCCAGGGTGAACAGCGACGGCACCGGCGGCACGAGGTCGTGGCCCAGGGAGGCGGCTAACTGCCGGCCGCTGGGGTGGCTGCCTGTGGCCAAGACCAATTGGGAGGCCAGGGCGGTTTGGCGGTTTGAACCGGGCTGGCCCCCGTCCGCCAAACGGGCAACCCGCAGCTCAAGGGCGAAGCCTCCCGGGCCGTCGTCCGTTGCTGGCAGGGGCCCAGCCTTCTGCAATTGCACTCCGGTATGGAGCTGCACCCCCGCCGCCTGGGCGGCCCGGCGCAGGGCGGCCACCACCGATTCGGAGCGATTGGAGCGGGGAAACATCCGCCCATCGGACTCCTCCACCAGCTCCAGGCCATGGTCATCAAACCAAGCCACCGCATCGCCGGCGGCAAAGCGGCTAAAGGGCCCGCGCAGGGCCTTACCCCCCCGGGGATAGTGGCCCACCAGGGCGCGCGGATCCCAACAGGCATGGGTGACATTGCAGCGCCCACCACCGCTAATCAGCACTTTGTTGAGGGGCTGAAGCGTGGCCTCCAACAGGTGCACATCGGCGGCCCCGGCTTCTGCTGCTGCAATGGCCGCCATGAATCCGGCCGCCCCGCCACCGGCCACCAGCACGGCTACTCGACTAGGGAACACGGCTAGGCAGCATGGGGGGATGGAGCAACACGGCCAAACCAGTTATCGCTTCAGTGTGGCTCCGATGATGGACTACACCGATCGGCACTTCCGGATGCTGATGCGGCAAATCACCCGGCGCAGCCTTCTGTATACCGAAATGGTGGTGGCGCAAGCCCTGCACCATGCCCGCAAACAGCCCGAGGCCAGCCAACCGGGGGGCCGGCTGGAGCGGCTGATTGGCTTTGATCCGATCGAACGTCCCCTCGCTCTCCAGGTGGGGGGGGACGATCCGGTCCTCTTGGCAGAAGCGGCCCAACTGGCCGCCGACTGGGGCTACAACGAAATCAACTTGAACGTGGGTTGCCCCAGTGAAAAGGTGCAAAAAGGCCGGTTTGGGGCCTGCCTGATGGCCGAGCCCGACCATGTCGCCCGCTGTGTGGCGGCCATGGCCGCGGCCAGCGCCCTACCGGTCACCGTGAAGCACCGGATTGGCATTGATGAGCGCGATTCCTATGCCGAGCTCTTGCACTTTGTGGACACCCTGGCCGCCGCAGGGGCCCAGCGTTTTGGCGTGCATGCCCGCAAAGCCTGGCTGGAGGGCCTGGATCCCAAGCAGAACCGCACCATCCCGCCCCTGCGCTACGACCTGGTACACCAGCTGAAGCTCGAACGGCCCGATCTCACCATCGAAATCAATGGGGGGCTTGAAACCCTGGGCGACTGCCTCAGCCAGTTGCAAGTGGTCGACGGAGCCATGGTGGGCCGGGCCGCCTACCACCACCCCCTGCGCTGGGCCGGGGTGGATCACGACGTCTTCAACGACAGCAGCCAGGTCAAGGCGAAGGCCTCAACGGTGGTGCGGGGGTTAATGACCTACGCCGACAACTGGCGCCGCCGGGGCGATCGCCTCTGGCCGATTGCCCGGCACCTGGTCCACGTGGTGGAGGGTGTAGCTGGGGCACGGGCCTGGCGCCAACAGCTCACCCAGGCCGCAGGCCAGCGGGATGCCGGCGCCGAGGTGCTGGATGCCGCTGCCCGCCAACTGGAAGCGCACGGGTACTAAACAACCGTGGCGGCTGGGTCCCTAGCCCTCAGCGCCGCCGTAGTAGTCGCTGCCGCCATAGCCACCACCACTGGCCTCGCCACCACCGCCGCCAGCGCTCCGGCGACGCCGGGTCCGCCCCGCGTCAAAACTGTCACCGGCTGGGGCACCACCGCCATAGCTGCGGTCTTCCCAGCCACGGGCACCGGAACCACGGTCGCTGGCACCACGGTCGCTCGCACCGGCGTAGCCGGTGTCACTGCCGCGGCTGTAACCACCGCCACCGCCATAACCACCACCGCCACCGGCGCCACTGCCGCCACCGCCGTAGCCACCTGGGCTGCGACGGGCACCACCACCGCCATAGCCACCACCGCCGCCGGTAGCGCGGGGCTCGGCTTTGTTGATCCGCAGCGGACGGCCCATCAGCTCGGCGCCCTGCAAGGCATCAATGGCCTTGGTTTCGGCTTCCTCGTCGGCCATTTCCACAAACGCAAAGCCGCGCTTACGCCCGGTATCCCTCTCTAGGGGCAAGGCACAACTTGTCACCTCACCAAACGGTGAGAACAACTCCGATATGTCTTCCTGCTCGGCGCGGAAGGGAAGGTTGCCAACAAAAATACTCACGGACCAAAACCGGCCTCGGGGCCGCTGAACTGTGGGCCCTTAGGCCACTAACCAACCCACCCTAAATCGCCCGGTTCAACCTTTCTGGCCTGCGGTTGCCAAGCGGGTGCGGATTCGCTGCAACTGCCTTTCCACCTGATCAAAGGCCGTACCCCCCTCACTGCGGCGGGCCGCAACCACTTGGCGGGGAGCAATGGCCGCATAGATATCGGCCTCAAAGCCTGGATGCAGCTCTTGCCAGCGTTCCAAGGGAAGGTCCTTGAGCAACACCTGCTCAGCCAGGCAGGTCTTCACCAAGCCGCCCACCAATTGATAGGCCTCCCGGAAGGGAATGCCCTTGGCCACCAAGTAATCAGCCACGTCCGTGGCATTGGAAAAATCAGAAGCAACCGCAGCCTCAAGCCTCTGGGGCCGAAATTCCAGGCCCTCCTCAAACAGGATGGCCATCGCCTCCAGGCAATCGCGGCAGGTGCGTACCCCATCGAACAGGGCTTCTTTGTCTTCCTGGAAATCCTTGTTGTAGGCCAGCGGCAAGCCCTTGATCATGGTGAGCAGGCCCATCAAATGGCCAAACACCCGGCCGCTCTTGCCGCGCACCAATTCGGGCACATCGGGGTTTTTCTTCTGGGGCATCAGGCTGCTGCCCGTGGCACAGCGATCCGTGAGGCTGATGAAGCCGAATTCCTCACTCGCCCACAAAATCACCTCCTCACTGAGGCGGCTGAGGTGCACCATCACCAAGCTGGCTGCCGCCATGAATTCCACCGCAAAGTCCCGGTCGCTCACCGCATCAAGACTGTTGGCGTAGACATCGTCAAAGCCGAGCTCCTCGGCGGTTTGACGGCGATCAATCGGAACCGGCGTACCGGCCAGGGCAGCGGCGCCTAGGGGGGAGATATTGACCCGTTGCCGCACATCCGCCAGGCGGGAGCGATCCCGCTCTGCCATCTCGATGTAGGCAAGCAAGTGGTGGGCCAGACACACCGGCTGGGCGCGCTGGAGGTGGGTGTAGCCGGGAATCAAGGTGTTGGCATGGGCCTCGGCCTGGGCCAGGAGGGCCCGTTCGAAGCGCACCAAGGCCCCATCGATCAGATCGATTTGGCTGCGCAACCAGAGGCGCACATCCGTGCCCACCTGATCGTTACGGCTGCGGCCGGTGTGGAGCTTTTTGCCCAGGGGCCCCAGCAGGGCAATGAGCCGGTGCTCCACCGCAAAATGCACGTCCTCCGCTTCCAAACCTGGATTGAACTGGCCAGCTGCGGCTTCAGCGCGGACCAGCTCCAAGCCCCTGATCAGCTCCGACGCTTCAACCACGGAGATCACGCCGCACCGGCCCAACATCCGGGCATGGGCCACCGAACCATCGAGATCCTGCTCCAGCAGCTCCAGATCGAAGCCGATCGACGCATTGAACCGCTCAATCGCAGGGTGCAGCCCCTGATCAAAACGATCACTCCAAGTGGTGGTGCCAGTCGTGATCGGATCTGAGGCCATCGAGCGCCGGGAGCTGGTAGCAGCCCTTCAGCTTGGCAGGGAAGCCAACACCTGCTGGTCGCCTACCTTCAACACCACCAGCGACGCATCGTCATCGAGCTGGCGATCGGCCCCCACAAAGCGATCAAGCCCGGCAAACAACAGATCGAGAATCTCCTGGGCGCCCAGATCCCCATGGCAGGCCGTCTGAAACTGGTTAATCAGGCGGTGCTCTTCAAAACGCTCCCCCCTGAAGCCCACGGCTTCCGTGACCCCATCGGTGAAATACAGGAGAACATCTCCGGGCTCGAGCAGGGTCTGGCCAGCGTCGTAATCCGCCCCAGGTTGCAAGCCGATCACCACCCCAGGGGCATCCAGCCGTTCAACCTGGCCCGTGCCCCTGCGCCAGATCAAGGGCGGATGGTGGCCGGCATTGGCGTAGCGCAACAGCCGGGTGCAGGGATCGAAGTCGGAATAAAACAGCGTCACAAAGCGGTGGGAGTGGGCCAGGTCCTCCTGGGCCAATTGGTTGAGGTCGTGGAGGATCCGATCGGGGGCGTGGCCGCTCAACACCTCGGCCCGCAACATGCCCCGCAGCAAGGCCATCAGCAGGCCTGCTGGCACGCCCTTGCCCATCACATCGCCGATCACCAAGGCCCACCGGGCCGCTGCGGGCCCAGGGCCCGAACCCTGGGGCTGGGTGGGGATGAAGTCGTAGTAGTCGCCTCCCACCTCAAAAGCACTGCGGCAGCGGGCTGCCACCGTGACCCCCGCAATCAGCGGACAACGATTCGGCAACAACTGGGCCTGAATCTCAGCGCCAATGCTGAGTTGGCGATCGACGCGCTCATGGCGCTGCATGGCCTGGCGCAGGGTGTCGCCTTCAAGGGCCACCCCCACTAAATCCGCCACCAACTGCAGATGGAGGCGGTGACCCTCACCCCAGGGGAGCTCACCGCGGGGGGCAAAGACATAGAGCCGGCCGCGCTGGCTGGATCGGGCCACCACGGAGGTGGCAAGCAACTGGCCATCACCCAGCACCTGGCCATCGCCAAGCAACCGCCCGACCACTTGATCCAGGTGGGCGACTCCGGCGGGATCACCGCTCCAGGCCCCCAGCTCAGAATCGGGCAAAGCCGCCAATTGGCGCAACCCATCTGCCCACCGATCGGCAGGGAAGGCCTGCAGGTGGTCCCGCCAGAGGCGGCCGTCCTGGTGGAAAACCACCAACAGCGCGCCCTGGCTCCCCACAAGCCGGCTGGTGACCAGCAGCACCAACTCAAGAAAGCGGCCCAGGTTCGTGAAGCTGCGCAGGGCATAGGCCAGGGATGCCAGCAGGTCCTGATGGCGCCTTTGCTCCTGGCTCAGGCTGTCGAGCCCTTGGCCCACCGATGGCGACGCTGACAACACCGCTCTGGTGGGAAGGACACGAAAGCTAGCCGTGGTTTCAACCCAGCCCTGCCAACCCGGTCCGGGCAACCCAGGGGGTGGGAGCTAACCGCCCAACAACGCCTCAACAAACTCGAAACTGTTGAAGGGGCGCAAATCGCGAATGCCTTCGCCAGCACCCACAAAGCGAATCGGTAATCCGGCTTCCGAGGCCACCGCCAGGGCCACCCCACCGCGGGCACTGCCATCCAATTTGGTGAGCACCACGCCCGTGAGGCCTGCGGCCTTGGCAAAGGCCATCGCCTGGCGCAGGCCGTTTTGGCCCTGGCTGGCATCCAAAACCAGCAGGGATTCCACCGCCGCATCCGGGGCCAATCTGTCGATGATGCGGCGCACCTTGGCCAGCTCCTCCATCAGGTTGTGCTTGGTTTGGAGCCGACCGGCCGTATCCACCAAAACCAGCTCGGTGCCCTTGGCCTTGGCCGCGCCAATGGCGTCAAACACCACGGCAGCTGGATCCGCATTGGCGCTGGGATTGGCAATCACCGGCACATCGCTGCGATCACCCCAAACCTGCACCTGCTGAACGGCCGCCGCCCGGAAGGTATCGGCCGCCGCAATCAAACAGCTGTAGCCACTGCGCACGGCTAGGTTGGCCAGCTTGCCCAGGGTGGTGGTTTTGCCCACCCCATTCACGCCCACCATCAACCACACGTTGAGGCGATCCCGCTGGGGAGCCAGCAGGGCATTGGCACTGGCCTGGATCGGCTGATCCAGGATGCCGCGGAGCTGTTCCTTCAAAAAACGGATCCCCTCGCTGGGGTCGACCACCTCCTCATTGAGGCGTTTCCGCAGGGCTTCAAGCACCTGGTCGGTGGCCTTAACACCCACATCGGCCCGCAGCAGGGTGCCTTCCAGGTCATCGAGCACCTCGGGGGTGAGGGGGTCGTCACCAAGGTTTTCAAGCAGCTGGGTGACAAACCCCTGGCGGGTTTTCTCCAGGCCCTGGCGCAAGCGAGAAAGCCAATCAATCTCCTCAAGGGAAACCTGATCGATCCGTTTGCCCTGGGCGGCCAGCACCTCAGCCGACCAGGTGAAGGTGTCGTCAAAAGCGCCGAGCTCAGGCTCCGTGGCCGTGGGGTTTGGCGGACGATCAGCTGGGGCTGTCTTGGCAGGCTCGGGGGCAGCAATGGCCTGCTGGCGTTCCGCCCGCTGGGCCGCGGCCTGCTCCAACAGGGACAACCCTTGGGGTGCCACCGGGATGGCAACCGGTTCAACCTTGGCGTCTTCCTCTTTTGCCGGTTCCCGTTTAGCAGTTTCCTGCTTCGCAGCTTCCTGTTTGGCGGCTTCCTGCTGGGCCTTCAGCCGGGCATAGGCCTGCTTGGCCCACTCCAGGGCGGCTGCATCGCCATCAACGGGCTCCCCACTGGGGGATGGGGGACCCTCTTGGGGGCCGTCCTGGACCGCATTGGGCTCGGGAACGCCGTTATCAGCAGCACCGCTGGTGCGGTTGAACCAGTCGTAAACCATCGCCCCTCAGCTCTCCGCGGGCACAGCAGCGGCCGTAAACCGGCGCAACACCCCGTTAATCATGCGACGACCCTGCTCATCGCTGTAGCGGTTGGCCAGTTCCACAGCCTCGTTGCAGGCCACCGCCGCCGGCGTTTTGAAATCACTGAGATCAACGGCCGCCAAGCGCAGGATGTCCCGATCAATGCGGGGCAACCGTGCCAGGCGCCAACCCTCCATCACCCCATCCAAGCGGGCATCAATGGCTTCGCGCTGACGCAAGACGGCCCGGGCCCGATCCATGGCTCCAAGGCGCACCTCGTCTTGATCAGCCAGGAGCAGGAGCCTGGGCAATTCCAGGCTGGCCGAAAGGCGATTGAGCGCCTGCTCCGCCGAAACCAAACCGGCCTGCAAATGGCTGCGAACCCGGGGCAATTGCTGCTCTCCCATCTCCTGCAGTTCACTATCGAGAAGCTCCTGCTGGGCCGTTTGCAGGTCCTCGGCCGACCGATCCAAGGCCTCGCGAACGTGTTGATGGAGGGTGGTCAGGGCTTGTTGCAAGAGGACATCCATGCCGCCATCGGGCAAAGCCTTGGCACTGCTGCCACTGGCACTGGTGCCGCGGTCACTGATCTGACCCAACAACAACAGGGCCAGTTCACGGGAAAGGGTGCGGCTCTGCATCAGGACATCTGGGGAGCCCGCAGCTGGGCCAAGAGACTGGAGAAGCTGCGGTTGGGTGTTTCGCGTTCGTCAGGGTTGACGATGCCAGCGGAGATGATCGTGCGGAAGGCGTCCTCCACCGAGAGGTCGAGGTCCTTGACCTTGGTCTCAGGCACCACCGCATACCAACCGGTGGTGGGGTTGGGGGCCGTTGGGATGAACACACTGAGCATGGGCTCACTGAAACCCACTTGCAGAGCATTGCCAAGCACACCGGTCACAAAACCAAGGGCATAGAGCCCCTCCCGGGGGTATTCCACGAGCACAACCCGGCGGAATTTGCTGGAGCTTCCCTGGAGAAAGGTTTCCAGCAGCTGCTTGAGGGTTTTGTAAACGGAACCCGCCAACGGAATGCGGAGCAGGGTGCCCTCCCCAAATTCCAGCAGCCAACGACCCACGATGTTGCGGGCCATCAAACCGATCAGCAGGATCCCCAACAGGGGAACCAACAAGCCCACCCCGAGGTTGATCAACTCCTGGAAGAAGGGGTTGAGGGTGTTGAAGGGATTGAACTGCTTGGGAATCGAGGTGAGGAACGCCAGCACGAAGCGGCTCACCGTGGTGGCCAGCCAAATCGTGGTGGCCAGCGGAATCACCACCAACAGACCCGCGATCAGGTCGTTCTTGAGATCCTGCTGGAACCGATCGTTCAGAGGCTGGTCAGATCTGGGATTGGACTGAACCAAGGAACAATCCGGGAATCCGGCCTTCAGCTACCTATGGGCAACTTAGCCATCCGACAGGTCGGTTAAGGGTTTCAGAGCAAAGCCACCAGGGCGAGCACCACAAAGGCAATCGCCAAAACCGCCGAACGGCCAGTGCCTCCAAAGCGGCGCTGCTGCAGAGCCAGATCGCGGCCCAACTTGGCCTGACCCAATTGCTGCTCCTGTTTCTCCAGCTGGGGCTTGAGCTGGGTGTCAATGAATTGACGGGCCTGGGCCTGCTTTTGCTCCTCGGAAACCCCGGGGGGGATCTGACCGGCCTTTTCTGCCTGGGCAATCACCTGATCAACGACCTTGGGATCGGCCAGCTGTTGCTTTTCGCGTTGCAACTGCATGGACTGCATCGCGATGGCGGCATCGGCCTGGGCGACCTGCTGGGCCGTGGCATTTTCCGAACCAATCGACACCGGCACGGCCACCACCATGGCAATCGCCAGCAGGATGCTCACCACCCCAACCACCCACTGGATGGGGGTACGGGTACCGGCGGGATGGTCGAGCTTGGCGCCATAGAGCATCAACACCAAGCCAAGCAAGGCCATCGGGGATTCCCCGACGAGGCGATCCACCAGGAGCTGGCGGAAGGGTTCCAGGGCCCAGTTCCAGGAGACCAAGAGCACCAAGAGCTGGAGGCCCATAAGCACCACCAGGGTGATGCCAATCCAACGAAGCAGGTGGCCAAAACAACCGGATGGAACGGTGCTCAAGAGGTTCTCGCAGCAGACTGGGGATGTGGAGCAACTTTACGGGTGATGGCGGGAGCTGCCCAACCAGGCCATGACCCCCAGCAGCTCGTGGTCCAGCTCAAGCAGCAGGCCCTCGCCCTGGGCTTTGACCCGGTTGGCATCGCCGCCGTCCCCGGAAGTCCCCGCCTGCGCCTGCGCACGGCGGCCCTCGAACGCTGGCTGGCCGCGGGGCACCAGGCCGACATGGCCTGGATGGCCGATCCCCGCCGCGGCGCGATCGAAACCCTGCTTCCCGGCGTTCGCAGCCTGGTGGCTGTGGGGCTCAACTACTACGTGGATGCCAAACGCCAACCGCTGGCCCTGGCGGTGGCCCGCTATGGCTGGGGGCGCGATTACCACCGGGTGATCGATGGCCGCCTGCGGCACTTGGGCCGCTGGCTGGAGAGCCAAGTCCCGGGGGTGCAATGGCGGGCCTGCGTCGACAGTGCGCCGCTCATGGACAAGGCCTGGGCTGAGGAGGCTGGGCTGGGTTGGATCGGAAAACACGGCAACCTGATCCACCCCAAAAGGGGCTCCTGGCTGCTGCTTGGCCACCTACTCACCACCTTGGACCTGCCTGCCGACCAACCCTCTGCAACCCTCTGCGGACGCTGTACGGCCTGCCTGGACGCCTGCCCAACCCAGGCGATTACGGAGCCCTTTGTGGTGGACAGCCGCCGCTGCATCGCCTTCCACACGATCGAGAACCGCGATGCCGCTCTGCCCCCCCTGATCGCCGCCGGCATGGGCCCCTGGGTGGCGGGCTGTGACATCTGCCAAGACGTCTGCCCCTGGAACCACCAACCCCTGGAAAGCAGCCGCGACCCCGATCTCCAACCCAGACCCTGGCTCCTGGAGCTGGCGGGGGAACGGGCCCTGCACTGGGATGACGCCACCTGGGATGAACGGCTGCGGGCCTCAGCCCTGCGGCGGATCAAACCCTGGATGTGGCGCCGCAACATTGCAGCAGCCCTGCGAGCTACCAAGGGCAATCCCTAGGCTGGGGGCCCCTGTTGAGACTCCATGACACCCCGCTGGCTGCGTGCTGGAGTAGCCGCTCCGCTACTGCTTGGCGTGTGGGTGGGGCAGATACCGGCGGCCAGGGCCAACTTTGTGCCCTACGTCTACGTACCCCAACGGGTGGAGCTCGAGGGGGCAGGCCTGGGCATTGCCCAAGCAGCCGCACGGCTCTTGCGGGTGGGACAGGCCACTGAGGCTGCCCGCCTGGCCGCCCTCACGGTGCAATTGCTGCCCGATGACCCCCGCGGCTGGTTGCTGCTCGCCGAAGCCCAGCTGCGCAGCAAACAATTGAAAGAGGCTGGCATTTCCCTGGCCCAGGCCAAGCAACTCGACCCCCGCAACCCCGGCATCTGGTTTGCCCAAGGCTCCCTAGCGCTACGGGAAGGCAAACCCAAGGAGGCCATTGGCCTGCTGGTGCAGGGGCTCAAATTGGATTCCAAGAATGCCGGCGCCTACTTCGACATCGGCAACGCCCACATCCAGCTGGAGCAATCGGCGGCGGCGCTGGAGGCCTTTGAAAAGGCAGCCACCCTGCGCCAGGGCTTCTGGGAAGCGATCAACAACCAGGGGTTGGTGCTGTTTGACCAGGGCAAAACCAAAGACGCGATTGCCCGCTGGCGCGAGGTGCTGAAGCTCAAGCCCGATGCAGCCGAACCCACCTTGGCCCTAGCCACGGGCCTGTTCAGCCAAAGCCAGGCCAACCGCCAGGAGGCCCTGGACCTGGCCAACAAGGCCCTCACGGGCGATCCCAACTACGTGCTTGATAGTTACCAGAAAGACCAGCTTTGGGGACCCAAATTGCGGCAGGCAACCCAGGAGCTTCTGCTTCAAAACGAACTCAAATCGGCCGTGGAGCGGGCGAAGGCCAATGCCAATCCCGATGGTGATAACGGCGATGATGGGTAGGCAACAGATGACCTAGGCCTTCAGGGGCCTCGACACCATCTGTAGGCTGAACCCCAACTTCAGCCATCTCACCGCAGCACCGGATGGCCGAGGAGCGCCCCAGCGAGCAGAGAGAGCGGCCAGAGGATCCCCGCATCCAACCGATTGCGCTGCATCAGGAGATGCAGCGCTCCTACCTCGAGTACGCCATGAGCGTGATCGTGGGTCGGGCCCTACCGGACGTGCGGGATGGCCTCAAACCGGTGCAACGGCGCATCCTATTTGCGATGCACGAATTGGGGCTGACCCCCGATCGCCCCTACCGCAAATGCGCCCGGGTAGTGGGCGACGTCCTCGGCAAATACCACCCCCACGGCGATCAAGCCGTTTACGACGCCCTGGTGCGTTTGGTGCAAACCTTTGCCAGTCGCCATCCCTTACTCGATGGCCATGGCAACTTCGGCTCGGTCGACGACGATCCACCGGCAGCCATGCGTTACACGGAAACGCGGCTCGCCCCCATCGCCAACGAGGGGATGCTGGATGAAATCAGCAGCGACACGGTCGATTTCGCCTCGAACTTCGATGGCTCCCAACAGGAGCCCACGGTGCTGCCTGCCCAACTGCCATTCCTGATCCTCAATGGCTGCACCGGCATTGCCGTGGGCA
>Ga0310323_10016_pt1 | contig 47872 bp, 61 predicted proteins | sample LakEriER3TotalD7_FD_195537 | JGI IMG/M metagenome (GOLD analysis project Ga0310323, IMG submission 195537) | Enriched freshwater cyanobacterial communities from Lake Erie, Ohio, United States - ER36.Total.D7 (v2) (version 2) | ecosystem: Environmental > Aquatic > Freshwater > Lake | place: USA...
CAAATGAATGCAGAGCGCTACCGGCTCTGGCTGGTCGACCACACCCGGAGGCTGCGGGCCCTCGAGCTTGACGTGGAACGCCAAGCCCAGGCCCTCAAGCAGCTCAATCCCGCGGTTGTGCAACGCAAAGCCAACAAGCCAGGATCCATCCAACTGAACCGCCAGGCTGTAGAGAAGTACAGCCAATGCGATCCCCAGGCTTTTTGAGGCAAAGCAACTCCCGGAAGCGCAGCGGACTTGGCATCGGTCCAGCTCTTGCCGCAGGCCTCTACAGCCTGATGGGGCTTGCCGCCCAATCCAAAGAGCTGCCAGTGCCTGCGGGCTGCCTGGGTGACTACGGCACCACAGGTTGTGCGGCCCTGATTTACAGCCAAATGGTTTGCGATCCCGCCTATGTGGCCGTGCCCCAGCCCCTGCTGAGCCTGCGGCTGGATGAGGCCTTCAAGACAGCTGGGCTGCAATCGGTCGAACTGCAGGTGGATGGGGTGGTGAGTACGGCCCTCGCACGGTTCATCCCAAAGCTGTGCCCCAAGTTGCTCCAGCCCCTCCAAGGGCTCAGGAACTAAGATGCGATGGCTTCCGCTGCTGCGGAAGCAACCTCTGGAGAGGTGGTCGAGTGGTTGATGGCTCTGGTCTTGAAAACCAGCGAAGTGAAAGCTTCCGTGGGTTCGAATCCCACCCTCTCCGTTTCAGGATCCCATGGGGCCTATGTGCCCGATGCCACCATTAGCGCAATTCCAAAATCGCCAACCTCGCATCGATGCTGAGGGCGTGGGACAGGATTCTTTCTCCCCGATCCCAGGCACAGCGCCTTGAGAGGAGTTCCAAATCATCAAACCAGCTCGCCTTCGTCATCTGCCCACCATGCAAGCGAATGTGGTACACAAAGTCGTCGATTAAGACGCCTGGAGCCATACAGGTCACGGCGATCATCATGCCGATATCTTCTCCCTGGGATAGGCCCATCCAGCCCCCAGCCCGTTTCAAGAGATTGGTTTCGACCAGCAAGGTTGTGGGTCCAAGAGGAATGCTGGCGCCCGGCTCAGGCCAGGCACGCCAAACGTCTCCAGGCAAACAGGATCCTGCGGGCAGGATCTGGGGATCGGATTTGAAGTCGTCGGTGCAATAACCAGCGGACCAAAGGGCCTCGGGCTGCTGGTGGATTGCGCTCAGCCTTTTATCGAGCGACTGCGGGTAAAGCCAGTCGTCATCGTCGGCGCTGGTAATCCAATCACCTCGGGCAACAACAAGCCCAAGATTGCGGGCTGCGGACTGACCAATCTGGCGTTTGGTAACAAGGACGGTTGCTCGATCAGCCAACTCCTTAGGGATGTTGTCAGTGCTGTTGCCGTCAACAACAATCACATGTTCAACATTACAGCGATTCTCTGTGAGGCTCTGATTCAGTTCAACCAACATCCCCAACCTGTCAGGCAACAGCCTGGTGGGGGTAATCACACTGACAGTTTCTGGAATGTGCTGACGCTTTTCCTGGCTCTCCAGCTTAGCCGACCCAAGAGACTCCACCAAAAGGAGCCCGCTTCCCAGCAGTTGCACGACCCATGCTCGTTTTATGACAAGCCACCGCCAGGGCGAAATACCAGCCATAGCTTGCTGGGGATGTTACAGCCCACCCCATGGCGACAAGTATTCCGATGGCCAAGAAATGTCTAGCGGAGCTGCTGGGCACCTTCTGGCTGGTACTCGGCGGATGCGGCAGCGCCGTCCTGGCAGCCAACTTCCCCTATGACAATGGGGCCGTCAATCCGCTTGGGCTTGGCTTTTTAGGCGTCGCCCTTGCCTTTGGCCTGACCCTGCTCACGATGGTCTATGCCATTGGCCCGATCTCGGGCTGTCACATCAACCCCGCGGTGAGCTTTGGCCTGTGGGCTGGGGGCCGCTTCAAGGGCTCACACCTGCTGCCCTACATCGTTGCCCAAGTTGTTGGCGGCGTTCTTGCCGGCGGCGTGATCAAGCTGGTTGCCAGCGGGAGACCTGGCTTTGGGCTGGCGGGTTCCAACCCCTTGGCCACCAATGGCTTTGGGCTCCACTCACCTGGAGGCTATGGATTCGTTGCAGCCCTGGTGATCGAAGTGGTGCTGAGCTGCTTCTTTCTGCTGATCATCATGGGCGCCACCCACCACCTAGCTCCAACTGGGTTTGCAGGTGTGGCCATCGGCCTATCTCTCACCCTGATTCACCTGATCAGCATTCCTGTCACCAACACCTCGGTGAACCCGGCCCGAAGCACCGGTGTGGCCCTGTGGGTCGGGGGAGCGGCGACGGAGCAGTTGTGGCTGTTCTGGCTAGCACCCATCGTGGGTGCCCTGATTGGCGGCTGGATCTACCGCAACCTGCTGACAACAGAGGTCACCAGCACATAGGTTGATGCCATGAGGCTCCTTCCCGGCAAGCAGCGTCCCCAATGGTTGCGGATGGCTGCCCAGGTTGGGGCAGGAGCCCTCGTGGTGTCTGCGTTGATCAGCGCCCTGCCGGTGCTGTTGATGGTCAGCCTGGTAACGGCATTGGCCCTGATTCCTGCCCTGCGCCAGCTCCGTAAGGAGATGGACAAATCCGGGCTCGGAGCGGATGGTCCGGCCCGGGAACAGATGGTGGATATCACCCCCATCCACAGCCGTGTGGTTCGGAACGTCTGGGCCTTTTGGCGGCGTCAGCGCTAGGAACCAGAGCCCAAAACCCGCAGCCCAAATCCCACAAAGCCCAAAGGTCCTAGGGAAGGGCTACCAGTAGCGCACCCGCTGCCATCAGCACAACGCCAATCCAGCCCCGCGGGCCCAGCTGTTCTCCCAACACCCAGACCCCAAACACTGCAATCAAGACAACACTGAACTTGTCGATGGCGGCCACCCGCGCGACGGGTCCGAACTGGAGGGCCTTGAAATAACAAAGCCAGGAGGCCCCAGTAGCAAGACCTGACAGGGCGAGGGCTGCCAGGCTTGTGCGAGGAAGAAGGACAAGCTGCTGCCAGCGCAGTTGGCCGTTGATCGCGAGCAAACCCGTAAGGGCCACCACCACCACAACGGTGCGAAGCAAGGTGGCGAGGTTGCTATCGATTCCCTCAACCCCAAATTTTGCAAAAACAGCGGTCAAAGCTGCCAGAACAGCTGCGCCAGCGGCCCACAGTTGCCAGCCAAGCATCAGCGTCCCCTCTGTGGGACCCAGTCTGACGCGGGGCTTGCCGGTAGGTCGCCCGAAAGTATGCGAGGTTTTGGATGTTGAGGAGGCCTGGAGCACCTGGAAGACCATGGAGCCAGCCCGACCCCGAACTTCGTCCAAGAAACCCATGCCCAGCAACCCTCCATCGCGCTTGCAGCTCCTGGTCAGCCGTTGCGCCCATACAACGGTGATCGCCATGGCTGTCGGGACTGCAGGGGCACTGCCCCCAACGGCCCAAGCCCAAAGCTTTCGGGACACCGTGATCAACGAACGCTGTACGAAGGCCGCTACGAACGATTTCGCAAAATTGGCCAAGACACCGCCGGCTGGCTTTACCCCCTTCACCTGCAGCTGTGTGGTCCAAGAGATCAACGCCCAAGTACCCGTTGACCAGGCCAGGGCGACCTGCAAAGCCCAAGCCATTGCAAAATTCGGCAAACCCTGATGGCAGGGGCAGTGGGCAAAGCCCATGCCGCCTCCCGTTGAAAAGGTTGGCCAACCCTTTCCAGACACCATCACATCAAGCACCAGTGAGCAAGTTTCAATCCATTATTTCAACGATTGCAGCCCTCGGCACAATCGCAGTTACGTCAGTAACGGCCTACAAGGTATTTGAAAGCCAGCAGGTCAACAGTACAAAACAACAAACAATTATCGAAGATCTCAAACGCCAACTTCTCGAAAAGAAAGCAGAAACCAAACAACCCACCCCCGCCGTAGCAGTGCCGGCTGAACCAACCGCCCCCGACCCCTTAGCCGCCGGATCAGCATCGGCGCCACCACTTCCCCCCCTGACGAATTAATGGGCTGCACCCACACAAGTGGACGGCTCATGGCAGGTTGGGTCAGCAGGATCACCCATTTGGGTGAGAACACGTCTCACCCAAATGGGTGAAACATGGGCAGAAACAAGGAACGGAGCGGCCAACGTTTGAGCTCAAATCGAACTGGTCACAGGGATTCTGGAGGAAAGGTGAATTTGAAACACAAAGGTTAATAAGTGATCGTCATGGGCGCTTTCAAATAGTCATAGCATCGTTGCATCATCCGTTGACTAAAGCTTTTGGCTTCCATTACACAGAGCAGAGCATTCCAGCCAGAACCCAGGGAGTTTCTTGTCGATGCCTGGCAAAAGACGTGCCAAATCGGCATACCCATAGGAATCTAAGAAAGCCAAAAACATAAAATTATTGCTTTAAACATCGCCAACAAGTGCGCGACCAGGGACAAACGGTCAGCTTCAGCTGGTCGGATCGGGTACTCAGCGTGGGCGACCAAGGCACCACCACCAGCGGACAGAGCCTGGGGGATCTAATCAACAGGTTGCTGAGCCAATAGGCGATGGGCAAGTCGGGGGGCTCAAAGCAAGCCAAACCCGCACCCAAGGGCAAAATGCGACCAGAATCAATTCTTTCGGAGCCCTGAGCGTGCTGTTCCCCTTCTCACCCTTCACCGCAGCGAAAGTCGCTGGCCTTCAAGCCACGGTTGTGCTGCTCCTGATGCTGTTGATGAAGTCAAACCTGCTCAGGGTGAAAATGTCCCTGCTGGGCAGCCTGGTGGGTTTGGTTCTACTGACTGGTTTTCTGGCAGCAACGGGCCTACTCACAGCCGTCACTGCGGGCTCCGTTGCCTACGCGCTGCGCCAGAAAAAATCCCGAGCACAAACCGTCTGAACCTGAAGCCGTTTCAGCAGTGCTGATGATCGATGTCATGGCTTTTGTCATCATGCTGCCATTCCACCGCAGCCAACCACGCACTGATACCAGCGCCATGCGGGAGCTGATGGATGGATTTGAGAGCCGTGGGGTCAAAGTCGTCACTGATCACCCCCGCTGCCGTGAAGCAACCCTTGAAGGGCTCTATGTGCGGGGAAGCCGCGAGGTCGTGGTCTGCCAGCGGGGTGATCAAAGCAGCACCTTGCGCCATGAGGGCTGGCATCTGGTCCAAACCCTTTGCCTAGGCAGCACACCATGGCTGACGACTGACGAAATCGAGCGAGGGCTCACAGGACAAGATCGAAAGGAACTGGTTGTTTTTGTAAATCGGAACAGTTGGCCAAGGGAAGCAGAAGCTAGGGTCATGGCCCAATTAAAACCAAAGCCCTTTTTCGAGGCAGTCGATCAAGCTTGTTCAACACGGCTTCAGACTGGGATCTAGTTGTCTCGCTGCTGGCCGGCGAGGGTGATTCTCAGCTGCTAAATGACACGAGCAACTCAATAAAAGTTTGCGAGTCCTATCGACGATGCGGTCAGTCTCCCCCTGGTGAGAAGAAGAGCAAATCCCGACAACCCAGCCAATAGCAAAGGCCGAAGGACGCCGCAACACGATCTTTAATCACCATACGGTTGCTGAGTTGTTGGGGCTCGAACTATACGCATAGGCAAGAGACAGCCAAACTTGTGCAGGCAGAAAACAAAAAATATTTCTTCAAATCGTGATTCAACAACATCCTTTTTAAGCATGTCAGCGGTGGCAGTAGTCTTTGCAACAGAATCGGTTGACCAAACAATTAGTGAAGAGTAGATGCGTGCAGCCAATCTAGCTCGCGTGCAAGCGGAGCTGGTTAATGGGGGCGTTGGGAGAACTCATCTGCAGACTCTATGCAACAAGCAGATGGTGGACGTGAAAATGACAGTGGGAATGGCAATCGACTCTGTTTGGTATCGAGTTCACCCCAAAGCTATCGGTTCCGCTTTCTTGGTGGTAATCCTGGTTGGGCAGTCCGGCAGGAAAGGGCAACTATCGAAACCGTTATTCTAGTATCACCAGATGGGAAATCTACAGGCAGAATAGAACGGATCCGTTCGTATGCAGTAGGTAAAATTAGAATCAATGGCGTTGGTTACGCTGCTGCCAACAGGAATTCAGGTATTCATACTGAGGTCGCAGTTGTAAAGAGCCAATGTCCGGTCGCTTCGACAGGAACCACAGCAACAACCTTGTGGGCCAAGTGAGACCATAGGAGTTGAACATGACACGAATTCCTGGTTCACCCATAGGACGATTGGCCCGGCCAATGATCAGCAATTTCAATTGGACCAAAATGAGCTCAATTGAAGCACGCTCCATTCAATCCGACCTCTCACTCCTGAGGGCTGTAGCGATGCAGATACCCATCAGAACTGCAGTAGATCAGCTGCAACTAGAACGAACTAGGGAAGAAAGGCTCGAGAACATTGACTGGGGTATCAGCAGCTTAACCAATGAGCCAGTTAGATATCTCCAATTAGACATCTCCGAAAAAGCCCTCCGGACATCCACCTAGCGATGCGATCGGGGAATGAAACGCACCGGCTCTGCGGAACTGAGCCTCCGGAGATGACGACGCTCTCCAGCATGGGTGCATTGCAGCCGACAATGCGGGTACTCCTGGTTTATCCACGATTTCCGAAAACCTTCTGGAACTTTGATCGAGCTGTGGAACTGATGGGTCACCAGGTGTTGCTGCCACCGCTGGGGCTCACCACCGTGGCCGCGCTGCTGCCGCAGGATTGGGAATTCAAACTGGTGGATTGCAATGTTCGCGAGGTGAGCAAGGACGAGTGGGCGTGGGCTGACCTAGCCATTCTCTCAGCAATGATCGTGCAAAAGAAGGATCTCGCCCATCAAATCGTCCTAGCCAAGCAACACAAATGCCGGTTTGCGGTGGGTGGTCCATTCGCAACCTCAACTCCCGAGGCAGAGGAGCTGAATGCCGTCGACTATCTGGTGTTGGATGAAGGGGAGATCACCCTGCCAATGCTGGTGGAAGCACTTGAGAAAGGAGCCCCATCGGGACTATTTACTGCGGACGGCGAAAAACCAGATCTGAACAGCTCCCCAATTCCCCGATTTGATCTATTAGACCGTAATGCCTACGCCATGATGGCGGTGCAGTTTTCAAGGGGCTGTCCGTTTCAATGTGAGTTTTGCGACATCATCGTCCTCTATGGACGTAAACCACGCACGAAAACCCCATTGCAACTGATCAGGGAGCTTGAAACCCTATACAAACTGGAATGGCGCGGCGATATTTTCCTTGTCGATGACAACTTTATTGGGAACAAACGTAGTGTAAAACTTCTGCTCAATGAGCTCGCCACTTGGCAAAAGTGCCGCTCCTATCCATTCGCATTTACAACTGAAGCTTCAATTGATCTAGCCACTGATGAAGAGCTGATTAATCAGATGGTCGATAGCGGTTTCAACCGCGTTTTCCTAGGTGTCGAAACACCGGATACGACAAGCCTTTCGGAAGCAGGCAAACATCAGAATACCAGGACACCCCTGCTCGAAGCGGTGGATACCATCACCGGACAAGGGTTGCTTGTAATGGCTGGATTTATCCTTGGATTTGATGGGGAGCGCTCTGGTGCGGGCCAACGGATCGTTGACTTCGTCAACCAAAGCAACATCCCCGTTGCCATGCTGGGCATCCTCCAGGCCTTACCAAAGACAGCACTCTGGCATCGCCTAGATGCGGAGAAGCGTTTGATCAAACTGGACACCAACTTTGAAGCAGGAATCCAAACCAATTTACTTAACTTCCTCCCCAGTAGACCCATGGAGGACATTGCAGTGGAGTTGATTGATGCCTTTGATCAGCTGTATGAACCTAGCAACTACCTCAAACGAATTTATGATTACTCAATCATGCTGGGGAGCAAAAGGAGCAAGCGTAGAGCAAGTTTCAAAGGATTTTTAGCCCATGTCAATCGACCATCTGCCATTACCGGTGTATTAACACTATTTTGGAATCAGGGTCTACGCCGCAATAGCCGTTGGCTGTTCTGGGGTTATCTGATTAAAACGATGGTTGAACGCCCCCAGGTTCTCGATCAATACCTGTGGATGTGCGTGCTCAATGAGCACTTCCTTGAATACCGCTCTGTGGTGCGTGAAGAGGTCACCAACCAATTGAACTGGAGTCGCATTCACACCAGTGAGCTCGTCAGCGCATGAGGGCGTAGGACTCGGATTGATCATTTGCCCACGTGGATGGTCCGAACTGAGTCGAGTAGTCCAAAGGAATTGAGCAGCCAGATGAAGACTGCGATTACAACAGCACCATTGAGAATTCTGCTGATCTGACGATCCATTGGAATGTAGTTGTTCACCAGCCAAATAAGCACCCCAACAACGATCAGGGTGACGACAAGGGAAATCAGATCCATAGATAGAACATAGCAACATACAGAGCCTGATGGCCCATGACAGACTTAACGCTACTTGGGCACTCTTTACCTGAAAACGAACGCAGATATGCCCGAACCATCTGTCCGCTTTACACCCAGTGATTTTCATCCATGGATCCCTTTTTTGTCGTTGAAACAGCCCTCGATTTTGAGCAAGCCAGTTTAAGCCTTCAAGCTGCAGTCACAAGCCATGGATTTGGAGTCCTGGGGATCCATGACCTCGGCCAAACCCTTCGCTCAAAAGGGATGGCATTCAAAGAGCAATGCCGCGTCTTTGAAGTGTGTAATCCAAAGCAGGCATATCAAGTACTCAACATTCAAATGAAACTCAATATGGCCCTTCCTTGCCGGATCTCTGTTTACACAGAGAACAATCACACCCACATCGGCATGATTCGCCCAGAGGGAATGCTGCTCGCCCTGTCAGACGATGGCGAACTGAGATCAATCGCAACCGAGGTTGAGTGCACGATGATCGAAATCATTCAAACGGCAAGCAAGGTCGGCAGGCCTAGTTTAGTGGTGGCCACTGCAGCAGCTTTGCTGCAGCCGGGGACTGGAGGGGCAGGCGCTGGTCCATGGTGGGGGAACTGAATCGCTTCTATGGCCACCAAAACCAATCTGGGCACCCCCGCTAGCATTAAGGCCTTGAAGGAATCGGTGATGCTGCGGCACCGGCTGGCCTGCTCAGTGCGCGCCGAGCTGAACCGTATGGGACAGATGACCCCCACGGTGGCTCACAAGGGAGCGATGGCAGCCGAGGTGGAACTACTCAAAGCAGTACTCGATTTGCTGATGGGCAAAGGCGGCTAACCATCAACCACCGAGGACTGGCAAGAGAAGTTGGGCGTTCGACTCTTGATCCTGCAGGTGTAGGCACGATCCTCCGTTCCCAAGACCCGGTCCCAGAAGGTGAAATAAAGCCCGAAGTGCTTGTTCTGATGGTCGTGGTGAACAGAATGATGGGCTGGACCAATAATCCACCGTCCCAGCCAGTGATGGGGAAATCGAACTGGGAGCTGCTCCAAGCCCAGGTGATTAACCACAGCCCAAATTGTCATCGTTGTCAGCACGGCCAAAATGGTGCCGAGATGCAGCGGGATAAGCCAGACAACACCAACAAGAAACAGGGCGTGGGCCAACGACTCCATGGGCTCAAAAGCGAATGAAGTCCAGGGAGAAGGCCGACGGGACCTGTGATGACCCTGGTGGGCCCAATGATAAAAGCTGGGGCGATGAAACAGGCGATGGGTGACGTAAAAGAAGCTATCCTGCAGAATTAGCACAAGGAAATAACTCCCTCCGATGTACCACCAGCCATAGGTACCTAGCTGGTCATAGATACGGGTATAGCCAAGCAGGTGGAGCTCTATTGCTGCTGCCATTGCCATTGCAAAGATGGCTGCTGAAACAATCGACAATCGTACATCTTGGAAGACATCTTGATCCAGCAGGCTAGATCGGGCACAGACCAGCCACCAGGCCAAACCCGCCACAACTAAATACCGGACAAGAATAATAATGAACAAGCAAAGTGCATAGAATGGTAACGAATAAATTCCCACGCCAAAAAAAAGAGCCTGTACATTTATTTCCAAAAATTGCAAACAGATCCCCCTCGCTGCTCAATAAAACACTAGGCAGAAACGACTAAAGGCATAGAACCATCGCCTCGATGTGGGGCGGATTTACGCTTTCTACGCGACCTGCAGATTTTGATTAACTGGAGCAGTTGGCATTCCAACGATCCTGCAGGGCCTTAACCTGAACCGTATCTCCTGAGCGTTCAGCAACCTTGATACCCATTTGGGTCTGGTTGCAATTCGCCTGGCCAACCATCTGGACCCGCTGGGTTTTGAGGTCTTGGATCTGGCCAATCAACTGTTGGCGCTCCAGCGACCGTTGGGCGGAAACAGCCTGGTTGGCCTGCTCAGCATCCAATGCCCTCAGTTGGAGGGTGAAGATCGACTCTTGCTTGCGCAACTGATCGGCCTCGTCACTGCGCTCCTGCAAGGCTTTGGCTTGGAGTGCTTGCTGATCCATGGCACGCTGTTGTTAACCAATCTGGCCCCTTTGGTTAATCACCACAATGGAGCCAAATCCGATCACAGCAACGATCGCTCCTGTGAGCCAAATTTGATTTTCACGACGCATGGTATTCAACCTCTCGTTCAGGGTTTGATAAGTTCATTGGAGACTGGCCAAAGCAGGAAGGGGGTAAACGCGGAATAGCTGCATCCCCCCCAACGCTCCCAACTAGCCCACCAATCAGGAGGCTTTGTCGGCGTTCTTGTTGGCCTTCTGCAGGTTGGCCGCGGTGTTCATGGCCGAACCCTGGACCTGCTTGGCAGCACCTTTGATCTTGTCTTCATTTTTGCCGGTCAGATCGCCAGCGGCAGACTGGAGCCGTCCTTCCGCTGTTTTGGCCTTGGCATCAATCTTTTTGGTCATCAATACCGTCGGAAGGGGATAGGGAGAGCCAAGGCTGGTGCTGGGGCTGGAAAGCGCTAAAGCTGGCACTGGGCTCGGCAACGACGTCAACAAAGTGACGACCGCCAACAGGGCAACGATCAGGCTTTTCATCGCGTTAATGGCAACGGAACGGCACGGGGTGCCATTCCCATCCCTAAACAGAAGATCCAGTCCTAGGCAGCCAGGGGAGTGGATCCCCCCCACCTGTGATGCAGTTCAGGAGCGCTTGCTATCGGAGAATTCAATGGCCCTGTGGGTGGCTCCGGTTTCGGGAGAAGTCGGCGGACTGGTGAGGTCAAGGCGATCTGCCGTAGGCGCTGAAGCCGTGGCGTCTCCCAACCGGTCACCCTTCGGTTTCGAGGCGGGATTGACGGCCAGGTTGTTGGTGGCCATCAAACCTGCGTGATGTCTCACTGGGAGCGGAGCTGCCTGGACAGGGGCCTGCAGCCAAAGGGAGAGAAGAACACTGACGAAGGCCAGCAGTGAGAAAAGGCGTTGCATCATGGTGACGGTGGCAAGTTGGATCAACAGGTGGAAACAGTCCTGGGGTCCCATGCCTCCTCCTGGTTCCGGTCTAGACATGGCTCAACGGCCTGAAGTGGTTGCGGTAATGGGTGGGATTACCGATTGCCTTGGCAACGAAAAGCGATCAATCTGATCCCATCAACCCGGAGGCGCCCAAATGGACGACACGCCACCTGAGCAGGCCCAATAGCAAGCTGACAAACGGTTCCTGCTCCAAAAGTCTCCACCGAACCGTGGGCTAGCCGTCTGACGCGATGTTGAATCTGAATCGACACTGACCGTGGGCATCAAGTCAGTCGGCACTCCATTGCACCGCCTGAAGGTGCCCCCGGAGCAATGAGCCCCACTCCTGGATCCCATGGCCCCAGACACCACTGCCAGCAGCTTCGAACAGCCGGTTCCACCGCGGTGGGGCCGGCTTTTTAGCTGACTCAGTAAGAGGCAACAAAAAAGCCCCGCCGAAGGCAGGGCTAGGAGTGGGTCACGTAAGGGCGTCTGTCCTCGTTTCGACACCTCAGAGGCGATCCTTTATCTCCTCACCAAACCATCAAAGCACTCAAGCAAGCAAGGCGACGGGCGGCGAGACCAGTCGATCAGCTGGCCCTTGGCCTCCAGGCATGGGGCAAGGGGAAAACTTGAGACCCGTTAGCACCAAGAAGATTAGGCACAACTACAGCAACCAATCAGCTGTTCCATGGCCAAGTTGAAGGTGATGCGCTATGTCATCAATCTCTGACCCATGCGGACATGACCATGAACAAGCTCCAGTTGCAAGGTGAATGGCATGAGCTGAAAGGGAAGCTCAGACAGAAATTCGCCGATCTCACCGATAACGACATGGACTATGCCGAGGGCCAGGAGGAGGAATTCCTTGGCCACCTGGAGAAGAAGCTCGGCAAAAGCCAAAACGAGATCGCCCAGCTCGTTAACACTCCCTAGGTACCGACTAATGCTTAATTACGCCATAACATTTTTATCATTGCGATCGTTGCTGCCTTCCTTGGGTTCAGTGGCATCGCCGGATCTGCTGGGGGTATCGCCCAGATCTTGTTTTTCATCTTCCTCGTGATTGCCGTTATCTCTTTCCTCACCGGCCGGCGCGGCGTGATGTGATCAGCTTATCGGGCGACATTGGTTAGGGGAATGGGTTGGTGAAAACTTTCTGTCGTCAACCATTTTCCCCACAACCATGCACTTGATCAGCACACCTGGGATAATGGGGTCAACAACAGATCTTGACCATGGGCAACGATCACAACGGAGAGAAGCTGAGCCAGCGCGAAATGGTTCGTGCCCATGCCTATCCGGTACTGGCGGTATTAAGCACCATCAGCCTGATCGTGATTGCAGCCTTGCAAATTCCAAGTGCCATCAGGAATAGCCGCTACAACGCCTGCGTCGATGAGCAGATCAATTTACGCAAGACCCCAAACCTGAAAACCCAGGAAGCACCTGGAAAGCTCATCTACCTCATGGCCGTAGGCCATTGCAACGGGAAATGAGGATCAAGGGGATCACCAATAGATCGGATCTGGCAGAAATTACCAAGGGCAGCCTGGACATAGGCCGGGCGCGGTCTGCGATTATGAGGCCTGCCCGCCCAGCATGGAGAGCCTTTGCCAGAGCTGGATGAACGGGTGATCTTTGCCTTTTTGCTCACCCTTGGGGCTGGCCTTGCGACATGCCTAGGCAGCCTGTTGGGGGTATTAAGCCGTCGGTTTAACCCCGGCTTGCTCACCCTGGCCCTGAGCTTTTCCGCCGGGGTGATGCTCTTTATCTCGTTTGTGGAAATTTTCCCAAAGGCTCGACAGATCCTCACATCGGCGCTCGGAAGCACTACTGGGTACCTCGTTGCGGTGCTGGCATTCTTCGGCGGCATGTTCGCCATGGCCATGGTTGATCGATGCCTGCCGGCCCACGGATTGCCCTTGCAGGGAGTGAGGCCAGGGGAAAGTTCCTCTGCGCTCATGCGAACAGGGCTGTTCTCTGCTCTAGCCATCGCCATCCACAATTTTCCCGAGGGTCTTGCCACCTTTGTGGCAGCGCTCTCCGAACCTCGCCTTGGGGCTGGGATAGCTCTGGCTATCGCCATCCACAATGTTCCTGAGGGTCTGGCAATTTCGGCCCCCATCTACTACGCCACAGGGAGTAGGCGCAGCGCCTTTTTGGTTTCCTTCGTCTCAGGCCTGGCTGAGCCAGTTGGGGCCTTGGCTGGTTATCTGTTTTTAGGCTGGCTTAACAATGACCTACTGCTCGGACTTGTATTTGCCAGTGTTGGAGGAATCATGATCTACATCTGCCTTGATGAGCTATTGCCAGCTGCCCAGCGCACGGGAGCCAAGCACAACTTGATGATTGGAGGCGTAACCGCTGGGATGGCAGTCATGAGCGTGAGTCTCTTGCTTCTTGCATGAGATTCAACTCTTGTGCGGCAAGGGGGTTACGTCGCAGACATTCGACGCTCAAAGCACTCACCGATCTCTTTTTTCTTGAAAGGTACACCAAGGATAAGAACGGTCCTAATAATTTTCTTGTCCATGGTATTGAGGACTAAGGTTGAACCATCAGTTCGGGCGATCCCAAGAAGACTTTATTCTCTCATCGTGATCAGATTTCCTTGAACCATGGCGACCAGTCGCTTTGTTTTTGCTGTCTCTGGTACGTCATAGGAGCCAGCACCGGAGGCCAAGTCTAGATTGATTAGAATCTTTTGAGGTTTTGCATAGGTTGACCCTTCTTTAACCATCTCGCAGGTCAGAGAAAGAGTATTAGCGTGGACGGGTGAAACCATGCTGATCAGGGCAGCAGCAGCGAAAATGCTTCTCAGAAAAGGCATACTTTGACGAAGCAGTGGCAGTTTAGACATGATTGGAATCAGACTAATCTTACAGGCGCAAGTTGGGGTGGTTGCGGAGAAAGCTGCAACGAGAACTGATCCCTCGATGCTCTTCTGCCAGTTGGTGGCAGGTTGCGAGATCACCGACGACCGATTGTCCGCTGCAGTTGTCCCCACCAGTCGGTAGGCGAATCATTCGGCCGCCATCCGAGTTGCAGCATCGATTGCACCAAGGGCCAATGACCACGTCGTAAGACCCCGATCAGGTGGAGAATCACCGCGATTGTCATAAGCAGCCAGGCGCTCAGATGCAGGCTATAAATAGCTTTGTGGAGCTGGCCATCGCGCAACCAGTCCTCCTGCATCAGCTTGCCACTGATGAGAGCGAGCATAAGGGCAAGAAGGGGTACCAGGTTTGATGCTCTGTTAAGTCGATACCGGCCGATTGTGATGGCATAGCCGCCAAAAATGACACCAATTGGCAGAAGAGCCACTCCAATCATTCCGTGGATATCAACCCACTCCCCTGGCAAGGCATAGGGCAAGGCTCCCCATCGACGATCGAGGGTGAGCAATAGCACAAGACCACTCATCCATGCAGCACCCACCAACAAGCCTGTTGCACCATGCAGGAGCCGAAGTAGGGATGGCTGATAGGGCTTTGCCATGGCTTCTACCATTATTTGCGCTGGCATCGTCTGACATTTTTACCAGGACTTCGATGCCTTCTCTGCGGTGTCAACCCTTCGGCACTGGGAGCGCCTTTTCCCATGGCCACCGAATCGGGACAACCCCATTGTATCGAGTAGGCGATTAAAAAGGAAACCACAAAAGTATCAGCAGTGGGAAACGAGCCCACGTCATCCAGATCAGTACGAATCAGCTAAAGACGAATCAGCTAAAGACGAATTACTCAAGACGAGCAGCTGTAGTGGGAGACGCCGCCGGCGTTGAAGAATTCCCTGGGCTTCAAGCGGTCGTAAATCGCCTCCACCTCCTGGGATGGTTCGTCGTAGGGATGGCTGAACACCGCCTGTAGATCGTGGATCTGGCTGAAATCACCAAGGGCAGCCTGCTCATAGGCCGGTGCAACCAGCCATTCACGCCAGGTGATTTTGGGGTTGGTGCGTTTCATCGCTGTGGATCTCCCGCTTGGGTCGCCGCAGCTGGTGATGGGGTGGCGCCAGCGCTGGAGCCATTGGCTCCATTGGCTATCGAGCTGCTCCGAACTGGGCAAGTAGAAGCTCTCCTTCAAGCTTGAAAGATGCTCTGCCCTGTCAGCTGGACTATCAGCGGGAAGGGCACCAGGAATGGCAGAGAGCTTGCGAAAGAAGATCGTGTAGTCGGCCTTGGAGAGGGCCATCAGCTGCAGCAGCTCGTTCACAAGCTCGTTCACCATGGCGGCGTCATAACTGCCAAGGCCGAGCTTGCTGGCCCACATGGCTTCTAGCTCCTGCTGCATCACACCTGCGAAGCCGTCCCGGATCTGATCAAGCCTGGAGCGGGCCTGGGGGTTGTCCTCCAGCAGCAACCGGATGGCGGCCCAGAACATCTCGTAGTTGGCTTCCGCAGCCAGGGGTTGGTTGAGGAAGCAAAAATGCTCGCCGCCTCCAGTCCAGGGCTGAAATCTGGGGTCGAACAGTTCGCAGAAGCCGAAGGGCCCGTAGTCGAGGGTGAAGCCACCAGCTGCGCAGTTGTCGCTGTTGAAATTGCCCTGGCAAAAGCCAACGCGAATCCAATGGGCAACCAGGGCTGTGAGCCTGCCGCGAAACAATCGGGCCAGCTCAACCACCTGCTCGCTGAACTCCAGGGCCGAATCAATCTCCGGCCGGTAGTTGCGCTCGATGAGGTGCTGAACGATCATCTGCAACTCGTTCCGGGCAGCGGGATGGGCCTGGCTGCGAACGCGACGGGCAAACAGTTCCAGCTGGCCGACCCGCAAAAAGGATGGGGCCACCCGGGTTGTGATCGCCGCAGGGTTGTCCACCAGGATGTCGGGATCGAACGACCTGGAATTCGGGGAGTACCAGGGCCTGCGGACGGCTTCCGCCCGCGACATCACCAGCGTGAGGGAGCGGGAGGTGGAAACCCCCAGGGCATGCATGAACTCCTGGGCCAAAAACTCGCGCACGCTGGAGCGGAGCACGGCGCGGCCATCGGCGCCACGGCAGTAAGGCGTCGGACCTCCGCCTTTGAGCTGCATCTCCCAGCGTTTACCGTTGAACAGGCCTTCAAAAATGGAAATGGCCCGGCCATCCCCGTAGCCGTTGCCGGTTTTAAACGGGCACTGCTGGATGTATTCGGTGCCGTAGATCGAGAGGGCATACCCAGTGGCCCAACCAAACGGACGCATTGGTTCCCGTGCCACGGTGATGTCGCCGGAAAACAGACGGAGGAAGTCTTCGTCGTGGACTAGCCCATCGCCCAGGCCCAGGTCGTGGAAAAGGGTTGGGCTGTGGGCGACGAGCTCCGGCGCCGGAATCGGCGTGGGGGTCACCGGCACGTAATGCCCCGAAAACACCTGGCGGGGCCGATGATCACGGCCATCGGCGGTCGCCTGGGGATCGCCATGAAGAAAATCCAGCAGGGAATAGTCGGCCCGTTGCGCAAACTCCGCGAAGGATGTGGTGGGCACTGGTTTCTCGGGGTTTGAACTGGCTGGGCATGGCCTGGCTTCTCTCGTGGAGATGCCCAGATCAAGTGACCATCATGGGGCTGTTCCTACCCGTGGGCATGCCATGAGACAGCTGCGGCCTATCGCGATCACTCAAGCCATCGCCCCTGGCCTGGCGGCCCTAGCCCAAGTTCGGCGGTGGAACATCGACAAACGCAACCTGCTCCTCCAGAACGCGGTTGGCCGCACGCTGCTGCTCTTTCGGGACGCTCCCTTCAGCGTGGTTCATTGAATGCAGCACCCGACGTCTGAGCCATTGCCTGAACCCGACCCCCTGCCGCCGTGGCGGCCATTGCTGCGGGCGGCCCGGCATCGGGAAGGGCGCTCGCCCATGGCGCGCTGGCTGCAATTGGCCACGGTGGCAGCCGATGGCACACCGCGGGTGCGCACCCTGGTGTTTCGGGGTTGGGGAGCTGCCAGTCACCTGGATCTGCTCACCGATGGCCGCAGCGCCAAGCTGGCGGAGCTGCAGGCCAATCCGGCCGTGGAGTTGGCCTGGCTCCTGCCTAAGGCCCGCGCCCAGTTCCGCCTGCGGGGCCAAGCCGAGATCCTGCCCGCCGCACCCCCAAGCGCCGAACATCACCACCACTGGCAGGCGCTCACCCCCGGCGGCCGGGCCCTTTGGGGTTGGCCCGAACCCGGGGCCCCCTTCAGCGGAGCCGAGGCCTTCCCCGCCGAACTGCCGCCTGAAACCCAGGTTCCAGCCAGCTTCGTACTGCTGCGCATCGCCCTGCACCAGGTGGAGCTGCTCGACCTCAGCGCCCATCCCCACCGCCGCCGCCGCTGGTGCGCTGGTGATGGCGATGGTGGCGGCTCTGGCTGGAGCGAAACAGAGCTCAATCCCTAGGGGAGCAAGTCTTTCTCCATGGACGTTGGTCCCCCTTCCATCCAACGGAGGTTCATCATCCAGCCAAATCAGCCATCAGATGCACTCCTGGCGCATGAGCAACGCCGCTTCCACCGTGAGGCCCGGCCCAAAACCCAAGGCAAGGCATGGTCCGGAGCCGGCCCTGGTGCGCAGCCGCTCCAGGATGAACAAAATCGTGGCTGACGACATGTTGCCGAACTGGCTCAACACCTCGGTGGACAGATCGATCTGAGCTGGTTGTAACCCGGCGCTCTCCAGCACCGCCCGCAGGATGCGGGGTCCGCCGGGATGAACGGCCCAGGTTTCCACCTCCGGCAAGGCCAGGCCCTGGCCAGCCAGCCAGTGATCCAGCCAGGGACGCAGGTGGGCGGCGATGCGACTCGGGACCTGGGACGAAAGGACCATTGAAAAACCATGGTCTTCAATGGTCCAGCCCATCAGGTCTTCGGTGCCGGCGAGCACCGTCGATGACGAGGCAACCAGCTGCAGGCCGCCTGTCTTGCTCGGTCTGGGGCCACCCACCTCGGGCCCCAGCTCGGAACACACCTCAGACCCGACCGCGACCACAGCTCCTGCGCCATCGGCGAAGAGGGCATTGGCCACGATGTGGTCGGGGTTCCAGCCCTCCTGCAGGTGAAGGCTGCACAGCTCCACCGCACACAGCAGCACGCAGGCCTTGGGATCGGCCTCCACAAAGGCCCGAGCCACCCGCAGTCCGTTGAAGGCCCCGTGGCAGCCCATGAAGCCCACGTGGGTGCGGGCCACATCCATGGGTAAGGGCAGGCTGGCGATCAGGGCCAGGTCGAAGCCCGGGGCGCCAAAGCCCGTGCACGACACGGTGATCAGATGGGTGATCGCGCTGGCCTCGATGCCAGCATCCTCGAGGGCCAGCAGGGAAGCGCGGTGGGCCAGATCCAGGGCCGCCGGTTGGTAGCGCCGCATGCGCTCGGCCGTGGTGGGGTTGGGGGAAACCGAAGGGGTAATGCAATGGCGGTGCGTCACCCCTGAGCGCTGGTAGATCCGCTCCAGCAACCGTTGTTCGCGGGGGCTGGCCGTGAGCATCTGGGGTGCCAGGGCCAGGGCTTCTGCCTGGCTGATGCGCCCCTGGGGCACCGCGGTGCCAAGACCAATCACGGACAAGGGCATGGTTGATCAGTCCGTCAAGCAGGGCAAGGTGGGCCGCTGCACAAGCCCAATCATGGAGCTGGTGATCGAGGGGAAGGTGCGCGCCAGCCTGGACACTCCCCAGGTGGCCCAAGGATTCCGCAAAACCATCGCCAGCGCTCGGCAGAAAGTTTGGCGCTGGCTCACCCAGCGATGGTGAAGGCGCCGCCAATCCGCCTCAATCGCGCCATCCCAATGCTCCAGTCCGCGCACCACCAGGGGCAGGGCCGCCAAGGAGGAGGTCAGGGCCCAACCCATGCCCTCGCCGGTAAAGGGCTCCACGTAGCCGGCGGCGTCACCAAGCAGCAGCAGCCGGTGGCCCGCAAGCGGGCGGGTGCGGCGGCTCAGGGCTGCGGTGAGTTGCCAGGCCGCCCCGTCCAGGCCGGGCGGCGGGGCAAAGCCCGCTTCCTTCAGGACCGTCTGGCAGGCACCGGACGCACCGCCGCTGGACCGCACCAAGAGCGGATCAAACGCACAGGCCAGGTTGATCTCGCCCCCTTCCACCCGAACCAATCCCACATAGCCGCCCCGGCCCACGGCCATCTGCAGAACTCCGGGCGGAAGTGCGGCAGCGCCCGCAGGCAGCACACAACCGGCCCCAAGCCGGCTTTTGGGATCAATGCTGCTGGCGATCTGCGCCTCGCCATCCAGGCAGCGGTGGGTGAGGCCCGCCGCGATCAACACAACCTTGGCGCTGACCCTCCGCCGGGCAGTGCCGTTTTGGAGCACCACCTCCCGGTGGGGGGCATGGCCAGCGGCGGGCGCCAGTACGGCCCGGGTGCCCGTCAGGACCGTGGCACCAACACCCTCAGCCGCTTCCACCAAGGCTTGATCCAAGCGGGCCCTCGACAAAACCCGGCCAGAGCCCAGGGCGATCGGGCTCACCAAACCAGCCACCCCCAGCTCCAGCGAGCCAAGGGCCAGGCCACCCTGATCTGCCACTAGCCCAGCAAGGTCTGCGGCCTCAAGGGCTGCCAGGGCCTGGGGGCTGAGGCACGCCCCACAGACTTTCCAGCGCGGGAAGACCCGCTGCTCCACCAGCAACACCCGCACGCCGCGACGGGAAAGGCCATGGGCCGCAAGAGAGCCGGCCAGTCCGGCACCGACGACCACCACATCCCAATCAGGCGCTGGGGGCATCTCGCCTCCAGGAGAGCAGGAAACGCTCGGGCCAGAAACGGCTGATCTGGGCGCCCGTCAGGCCAGCGGCCGTAGCCAGATGGGCCACTTCATCGAGCTGAAAGGCACCCCCCACCGAGAGGGGGCCATCGATATGCACGATCGGGGAGCGGCTCAGCAACCGGGTACCGATCCAGGTGAGCAAGAGATCCAGGTGGCTGCGGATCAGGTCGTGAACCATCACCTGTTCGAGGGTGGCGGCGGCCATGGAGCGCAGCAGAGCTTCCGCATCGACCTCCCTGAGATGGTGCAGAAACAGGGACGTGATGATCAGGTGATAACCGCCGGGGAGCGGGGCACCGATCGCATCGGCTTGAAAAAAGTGGGCCTCCAGGCCCTCCGCCCGTGCCGCTGCGGTGGCGAGGGTGACGGCTTCATCGCTGATGTCACAGCCGTGCACCTCCAGATCGATCCCCTCCCGCCGGCCCAGGCGACTGATGGCCCGCACCGTGTCGCCCCCACCGCAGGCCACATCCAGGATGCGCAAACGCCGCGAGGGGTTTTGGCTCGCAAAGCGACGGATGGATGGAAAGAAGCAAGCGGCACTGCGGGTCAACGCGTTGATCCGAGCGAGGCCAAGCAGGGCCGCCTGGTGGGCCTGGGGGTCAAGGCCGGGCTGATCCATCACCTCGGGCCTCAGCTGCCGCTGGCCCAGCTGACTCCACAAAACTGGCAAGGGCACAGCCAGGGCCATCTGGAGATTGGTAGGCGTGGGCTCCAAACAGTTCCCTTGGGTATTCGGGTGTTGCGTCAACCCTAGGAACGCTGGCCCCCTGGCGATTTCTAGGCTGGGGCCATGGCCAAACCCCAACTCACGCTCCTTTTCGATGGGGCCTGCCCCCTTTGCCGAAGAGAAGTTCAGGCCCTTCGCAGCCGGGATCAAGGCAAGGGCCTGATTTGCTTTGTCGACATCGATGTCCAGGACTACGACCCCGCCGCCCATGGAGGGATCAGCTACCGGGAGGCCATGGGCCGAATCCACGCTATTGGAGCCGATGGCCGGGTCATCGTCGACGTGGCCGCCTTTCGAGAGGCCTACAGGCTGGTGGGACTGGGTTGGCTGTACGCACCCACCACCTGGCCCCTGCTCAAGCCGCTGGTTGATGGGATCTATGGCCTTTGGGCCAGTTGGCGCCTGAAGCTCACGGGTCGCGCTGACCTCCAGACCCTTTGTGCCCAGAGGGAGGGCCGGTGAAGGACAGACCCACTGGATCTGGGCTTCGTTAGGCCAGGTAGGGATCGAGAAAGCTCAAGGGCCGGGCCATGGTTGCCGAGAAACCCAGAATGCCCCGGTCTTTGTAGATGTACAGCAGGGCATCGCCTTCATCCAAAAGAAAGGTGCCGCCGCGCTGGGTGAGGTGGTTCTCGGAGGGAACGTAGGTGCGCCAATGGGCTATCACTTCGGCCATGTTGCGCAGCCGCAGGGTGGCCAATTCGAAGGGCCTTTGGAAGTCCTTGCCACCAGCAAGCGCGAAGAACGATCCTTGGATCGGCGGTAACGGGCCAGCCTGAACGGTTTCATCGTCGGCAATCCGCTGGGGCGCTTGGCGATCGCCCGTGTACCCCCGTAGCACCTCGGCCAGGGTTCCTGGGGAACCAACCCCGGCACACATCAACAGCAGGTTGGGCCATGGCCCGCCCAACACGGTTAGCCCCGCATAGAGCCCCAGGTCTCGATGGAGCTCTGGCTCGGCTGTCACCACGAGACGATCGGGGGGAAAGCCCGTAAACGCGCAGAAGCGTTGGCGACCAGCCTCATCGCCAATGGCAATGGCCAGGATGGAGATTCCAGCCGACGCCAGTTGCGGCAACACCGGCACCAGGGCTTGGGCGTATTCAAGGCTGTCGAAATCCCCGAGTTGGGACAACAGCAACACGAGTCGGCGCTGGCCCCGGCCCATGCCGGCCACCCCTTCCAGGTAGCGAAGTAGCCCTTCCGGTGCCTGCGACGAACCAGAGATTTCGGCTTGATTGCTGATTCCGGCTTGGTTGCTGATCATGAGGACGCTGGAGGATTAGGCAACAAAACGTCGGTAGATCCAACGGACAAAACCACCGACCACAGGAACTGGTTCAAAGGTAGGTCCCACAAAATCGAAGTAATCGCGGTGGTCCCCAATCCGCCCATCAGATCCAAGCTGGAGACGCGTGACGCCGGGGTAGATGAATTCAATGCCCTTGATTTTGAGACCCATGCGCCATTCCACAAAGGCCTGGCTGCCATTGATCACAACAGCTCCGGCCTCTAGAAAGACATCATCACAACGGTCAACCAAATCCTGCTGGGCCTTGATGAAAGCACCGATGCCAGACCTTTTTTGGGTGGGATCTTCAAACTGAACATCAGCGGCATAGACATCACGCCACTGTTGCTCATCAGGTGCGTCAACGCCGTAGGGCTTGGTAAAGAGTTGACGCAATTTCAACTCGGTCAATGGCAAATCAATCCGGGCGGCCATGAAGTCTGAATGGAAAGGTTGTTCAACAAGCTGAACTGAAAAGATGGCGGAACCGCGATCTTCATGGACAAAAAATTACCCCCCAACATTCGTCCATGGAATGGTGGGGGGTTGATTGGCTGGGAGACTTCAGCGAGACCGACCAAGGTCGGTAGGCCGGGTGAGCACGTAACCAACCATGGCGGTCAGCAGCACGCCGACCACAATCAAACCGGTAACAGCAGCGGAATAATCGGTTGCCATGGGATCAGCCGAGGCCGATTTGGCCGAGGATGCTCTGACCGGTGAGCAGCTCGGTGCCGAGGCCGATCACGAAGCCGAGCATGGCCAGGCGGCCATTCCAGGTTTCGGCAAAAGCAACAAATCCGTACTTGGGTGTGGAGTCGGCCATGGGTGTTGCGTTCTGTAAAAAACCAATCGTAACGCAACGTTACGTCTTTGGAGCGCTTTGCGAGCCGTTGGCCGTTATCGGCTTAATTGGGCTCAACGGGCGCCGTTGAAGGCCTCGACGGGGATGGCCTCTGGGATCAGGGTGCCTGAGCTGGAGGCCATGGCTGATTCAGGGGATGGGTCGGTTGCACCGATGCCGGAGATCAGCTCTGGGCCCATGGCTGCGTCAAAGGAGAACCGACCTGGACCGTTGAGCAGCAGCGCCAGGCTGCCTCCCAGGAAGAGCACCACCAACTCCAGAACGTAAATGTTCAACCCGGCCGTGAGGATGTGCTGGTAGGCCGCTGTCGCCATGGTGGCTGTCAGGGCTAGGGCACCCAGGGGGGTGAGGAAGCCAAGAATGACTAGCCAGCTGCCGATCAGTTCAGAAAAGCCGGCCGCATAGGCAAAGAACAGGGGGAAGGGCAGGTGCAGGGATGCCACATAGGTGTTGGCGAACTGCTGGGGATCGGCGAGCTTCTCCTGGCCGTGGTGGATCATCATCACGCCGATGCTCAAGCGCAAAAGCAGCAGGCCAATGGAGCCAAGCAGGCCTGGCCTTTGCAAGTAGGCCAATGCTGCTGGCTTAAGCGGCTCCAAGCGCCCCAGCAGAAATCCAGCTGGTGAGGAGAGGCTCTGGGTGGCCAACCAAAGGGCGAAACAAGCACCGGCAAAGCCGCCGATTAGCTCCAACAGCAAGGTTGTGGTCATGGCCAAAAGAATTTATGAGATCCTGGCAGACTGGATTAAGAAACGTGAAGCAGCGGGCAGATCTCCCTGGGTCAAGCTGGGCCAAACGCTTTCAGCCACCGCTGCGAAACGCAGCGCTAGCAGACGGTTCGACTGGTCCTGAGAGTGTGACAAACGCTTAACAACGGTCATGGCGCCGGGCGAGCTTCTTGTCCAGGCCTGGGCAAACCCGCAGCCCAGAGGCTCGAGAGGCTCCTGGATCAGCAGGGTGACCTCCACCGTTCCTTCTGGCCCCATGGCCTAGGGGGTGCCTTGTGCATCAACAAACAAAGCACTCTTCGTTACACCAACGAATCAACCCAATTCAGGGCTGTCCGTATCCGATTCCCCTGCCAAAAGATTCTGCTGTGCTTGGCGGGCAATGGCTTCGTACTTGTCCCTAAAAAAATCCTGTTGCTGCTCTGTCAGCTCTTCTAGATCTAGCAGTGCATTGTGTGCACCTTTTGTCGCTCTTATCAATTCATCCAGTTTAATCTGCACTGCCTCTGCATCTCTGTTCTGGGTATGATGGATTAGGAAGACCATCAAGAAGGTCACGATGGTCGTGGCGGTATTGATGACAAGTTGCCAGGTATCGCTGTAGTGGAAGAGTGGTCCAGTAGTGATCCATAGAAGGATCACAACGCAGGCAACGGTGAACGTAATGGAGCGACCAGCGCCCCGTGCCGCTGTTCTTGAAAACTGGTCGTACCAACTGATGGACTTCATCCCAGAGAGTCTGGTTCAGGTCTTCGGAGCCCCTCCTGCCTGACCGTGTTTCTGCATCAGAACTGGGGCGGCATGCTACCTATTCCACCCTTTTGCAAAGTAGGTCGACTACCTATTGTCCAATGACTTCTTATGCTGAATCTTCGATCGGGTCTAGGGATTTTTTGACTGCATCTGTTCTACGGGACTTGAGTTCTACTGCTGACTTGACTCGCGCAGCCTTTGACTCTCTCTTCCTTTCAAGTGCACACTTGATTGGCTAGCTCACACCCGGCAGCCACTAATCAACGATTGTTCAGCCATTGCGAAGCGAGCTGAGGGGAGTAACAAGGATTTTATCAACCCGGTTGCCATCCATATCCATCACCTCAAAGCGATAGCCATGCCAGTCGAAATAGTCGGAGGCGCTAGGAATTCTCTTCAGGGAATGAATCACGAAGCCAGCTAACGTATGAAAAACATTCTGATCGATGGAGCCGATCAGTTTGGTGCCGATTCGAGCATCAAATTCATTGATATCGAGGCTGCCATTCACAAGCCAGCTGCCATCTTGCCGAATCACAAAGGATGGTTCATCTTCGTCTTCTAGGGCAGGGAGGTCACCAACAATGCCCTCCATGAGATCGTTCAAGGTCACGAGGCCCTCAACACCACCAAACTCATCGGTAACCAGGGCAATGTGGATGCCCGTGCGCTTGAACTCTTCCAGAACGTTGAGTGAGAGGGTCGACTCCGCAACATGCAGCGGTGCCTGGCAAAGTGCCGGTAGATCAATGGGCTCGCTGCCCATGTGGGCTGTGAGCAGGCTGCGTACCCGCACGATGCCAATGCAGTTGTCGAGGCTGCCTTGGGCCACCGGGAAACGGGAATGGTTGGATTCCCTTACCTCGGCAAGATTCTCCTCGAGGGAGTCCTCCAGATCCAGCCAGCAGATATCGGTGCGGGGAGTCATCATCGTCCTGATGGCGCGATCACCAAGTCGCAGCACCCGTTGGACCATGTCGTGCTCGCTTTCCTCAAACACCCCGGAATCGGCGCCTTGACGAATCAGCGCCTTGATTTCCTCTTCCGTAATCTCAGGCTCAGTGGAGACCTCCACGTTCAGGAACCTCAATAGGGCTTCCGTGGAAACTCCAAGGAGGTGAACCGCCGGTGAGCTCAGCCTCGATAGCGCTCGCATCGCGGGAGCGATGCGGCATGCGATCTGTTCGGGATTGGCCAGGGCTAAGCGTTTGGGCACCAGCTCGCCGATCACCAAGGAGAGGTAGGTGATCAGGACGACCACCAGGGTGACGCTCAGCCCTTCGCTGTAGGGCTGCAGCACTTTGATGCCATCAAGGGCGGGCTTGAGGTGCTTTGCCACCGTGGCCCCGCCGACGGCACCGCTGAGGATGCCAATCAGGGTGATGCCGATCTGGACAGTGGAGAGGAAGTCGTTCGGAGTCTCTGCCAGCCTTAAAGCCACGCGAGCGGGCCTGCTCCCCTTATCGACCAGTTGCTGCAGCCGCACTTTTCGGGCAGTGACGACGGCGATCTCAGAGCCGGAGAAGATCCCGTTGCAGATAATCAGCAACAGAATGAAGAGAATCTCAAGCGCCAAGCAGAGTCGACCACAGCAATGTAAGAAACCAATCTAACCCTTGTATCAAGGCAATGCTTGACCTGATACGCCTAGAGGGCTGTTTTGCCAGCTGAATGTTAAAGAAGCGGTCTCATATACCATAGCACCGGAGCAAGCTGCTGATTCCTAAGCTTTAAAAGGAAATCCTGATGCAGATTTCCTCCCCTTTGTTCTGCAACAGCTTCATTGACCCCCCAAGTTTCCCTCCAGCCCCGCGCCAACGCGCAACTCCCAACGCCAGCTCCCACTTACCCCAGCAAAGCCGAGCTGTTGGCCTGCCTGCCATTTGAGCTCACCCAGATCAACCCGTTTAAAGCCTGGGGAAGTCTGGCCATGTCTTTGGGCCTGTCTGTTTTGGCTTACGGACTGGGAACCCTGATCCCCCTCCAACTCAGCGCTGCACCCCTCTGGTTGGTCTACGCCGTGGTGACGGGAACGGTGGCGGGAGGTTGTTGGGTCATTGCCCACGAGTGCGGGCACCGGGCCTTCCATCCCAACCCTCGGGTTGAAGCTGTGGTGGGATTTGTGTTGCACAGCTTGCTGCTTGTGCCTTATTTCAGCTGGCAGCGCAGCCATGCGGTGCACCACGCCAACTGCAATCATCTCGAGGCTGGCGAAACCCATGTACCGCCCCGTTCCGATTCCAGTTCGGGACGCTATGTGGCCGGAGTCAGTGAGAAGCTTGGCAAAAATCTCTACGGCGTCGTCTCGCTATTTACCCACCTAGTACTGGGTTGGCCGCTCTATTTAATGTTTGGTGTTGCCGGTGGCGAAGATTACGGCAGCCCCAGTTCCCATTTCACGACAGCTGCACCCTTCCGCAATGGTCGGCGCCGCCTGTTTCCCGACTCCTTCCGCCGCCTGATGGTGGTCTCCAACCTCGGTCTGCTGGCGACGGTTGCTGCACTGGTGCTGGCCTCCATCCATTTCTCGCCAGCCAGGGTGCTGTTGGTGTACGGGCTCCCCTATCTGGTGATCAATGCCTGGCTGGTTGCTTACACCTGGTTGCAGCACACCGATACCAACATTCCCCATTTCTCCACTAACGACTGGAATTGGGCAAAAGGTGCCTTACAGACGGTGGATCGTCCCTATGGGCCCCTGCTAAACCTGCTGCATCACGGCATCGGCTCAACCCATGTGTGCCATCACATCAACCCAAGAATTCCTCACTACAATGCCTGGTACGCCAGCGCCTTACTTAAAAGTCGTTTTCCCGATTTGGTTCGCTACGACAGCACCCCAATACACAAGGCCCTGTGGCGCATTGCCACGCGCTGCAACGTCGTGAGTCAAAGGGGAGGGGGGGATGGCTACTTCTATCAGTCAAAACCATCGAGCTAAGGACTTACCACCAGCTTGAGTGTGGCCGAGATTTTTTACGCTTACCCGTACATGTGCCATTCTCCGATGCCATGGAATGAGTGGTCGATTCAATGGCGAAGCTCGAACCAATAGGTTTTGCTGGATTCAATGACTGTGGCTTCAACGGATCTGCATCCATCGAAAGCCAGGCCTAGGCAGGTCCTTCGATAAAACAACGGCTCACAAATGGCGATGTCATCGCCCGCAGCAGGCTGCTGTAGCTGACCTGGAAGCGCTGTTCATCGCCCACCGCCAGTCCCGATTCAGCCCCGCTCACCACCAAGTGGTCGCTGGATGCGCCCTCGATGCTGATCCCAGGGCAACTCAGACCGGCCGGATCGGCATCCTGTTCGCCCAGGGCAAGTAGGGCTCGCATGGCCATAGCCACGGGCTGGTCTGGTTGCTTTTGGGGAGCAGCTGGCCCCTTGGCAAAACTGGTGCATTGGCGCGTTCCCCACGGACGGGTCGGCTTGTGCTTGGACTCGATCACCTCTGCCACCAGGGTGATGGCATCGGTATACAGCCCTGGTATCGCCGTACGGGTGAGCGGCTCTCGGCCCAGCAGTAGGGCCTCGCCAAGGCGCAGGTGGTTGATGCGGCCCGGATCACCTCCACCAGCCAGCCAGGGAAGATTGGCCGAATTGCCTCCGGAGCACCACGCGAGCCTGATGCCAAACCGTCCTTCCAGGGCTTCGATCAGATGCGATAGCTCGCCCATGTTCGATTGGTCTGGAGCTACGCCGTTCTGGCAGCCCAGATTGGTACCGATCCCCACCAGGAGGAGGCTTGGCAGGGCCAGGGTCAGCAACACCATCGCCTCGAGGTCTGCCGCGAGAATGCCCTCACGCAGGTCCCCTAGCTCCACCATGAGCAGTACCCCGTGGCGCACCCCCTGGCAATGCGCCGCTGCTGCCAGGGCCCTAAGCACCACCGCCTCGCTGTTGCAACTGATTGCCGCATGGGCCACCACGCGATCCACCTGGCTGAGCATCGGCGAGCGAATCAGTAGCAGGGGCACGCCGAGCTCCCAGCGGCTAAGCGATTCGATGGACTCGATTCGCGATTCACCGATGGAATGCACCCCTGCCGCCACCCAGGTGCGCGCAATTTCCGGCAGTCCCAGGGTTGCCTTGCTGACCCCGGTCACCTTGATTCCCTGGCGGGCAAGCCGGTTGACCATGGTGGTGGCGTTGTGCTGTAGATGCTCGAGATGAATCTCCAGCCGCGGCGCGCTCAAAGCTGCCCGTCAGTAGCTACGCACAACTCGGGGAAAGCCCGCAGCACCATGGCTACGAGGGCAGAGGGGGCACGACTCACCGCATCGGTGACAGGAATGGCGAGCTCGGCCGCATAAAGGGCGATTGCAGCACTGACCTCGGCGTCATTCATGCCCTCGTGGTTAAGGGTTAGGCCGATGACCCGCGTTGGCGCGAAGGATTCGATCAGGCGAATTTCGCTTGCGGGAGTGGGCATGGGCATAAACGGAAAATCGCTGAGCTGCCTGCGCGCCGGGGCGTGCTGCAACACCACCGCCTGGGGCTGGCTGCCCCGCAGGATGAAGCTGGAAGAGAGATAGGCGGGATGGCTGAGGGCCCCTTGGCCCTCAATCACGATCACCGCGGGGTTTTCCGTGCAGTAGGCCTCGACCACAGCGGCCTCAACCTCCCCTGAGCAAAACTGCGACGGAATGGCATCAAGGGGAATGCCATAGCGCCCCCCTTGAATCAGACCGGTTTGCCCCGTGCTCACCAAAACGGCATGAATGCCGCTGGCGTTAAGGGCCTGAACCAGAAGTGTCGCCGTGGTGCGCTTACCGATGGCGCCATCGGTGCCAAGCACGGCGATTCGAATGCAGCGTGCCGTGGCGATCGAGCCACTGAACAGGCGAAGATCCTTCAAAGCGGGTGGACGACGCACGTCCCGGATTGACACGTCATGACGGGCGGCCGCAAGGGCAAATTCAGGGTCGTCATTAAGGAATTCGCGCATGCCGCTGACCAAATTCAGGCCAGCTGCCATGGCCAGCATCAGAACCTTGCGATCGTCTTTGCCATAAAGGCCATCGGCAGGCGCCATGCCATAGATGAAGGTGGTAGCGCGGGGACCTGGCAAGGCAAGGGCTTGGCCTAGATCGGAGACGATGGGAATGCCGTTGCTGATGCCATCCAATAGCAGGCCTGCATCAATTCCAGCCGATTGGCTATCAATAATTGCCCTAATTTCGAAGGCTTCACAGAAGCGCACGAGGCCATGGGCGGTTTTGCCGTCGAGCCCGGCGAAGTTGCCCTCGCAGTAGACGACAGCAGCCTTCTGCACCGAAGCTTGATGCGGTGCAGAAGGAATGGTCAGGTCATTGACCTGTTTTAGAAATGCCAAATAAGCCAGGACCCATCAATTACCCAGACTTGAAACAAGTCTGGGGTAGAGATTCCAGGGCTCAGAAGTGGCCGCTGGAGGGCGAGGATCCCTACATCTTAGGGGGTTAGCCAGTGTTTCGTCTATCTGGTTTTGACCATTGCCCTGCGCCAGGGGTAGGGCCCGTTCGTCCCGTAGTCGCGCATCAAGGTGCTGGTGATTGGCTGTTGGAGCAAAAACGAATGGGAGGCAGCATCAATGGGTGTGCAGCGAATGTGCTGCGCATTGATGACAATTCAAGAGCTTGTGAACGTTTAAAAATGGGACTGGCAGGCACAATGCCTCTCGGCATCGAGCAGTTGAACAGGCGGCGCGCCCGATTCATTAGCTCTTTTTGCTTGGAGACGGGCCTGCGGGGAGATTGTGTTATCCGGGCCCTAGCGCTGTGGTGAGTATGGAAAGCACCTCGACCTGCTTCGGAATGCGCTGCGGGCCGAGATGGGCAAAAAGAAAAAAACCCGCCGAAGGCGGGCCATACTATTAAACAATCGAATTGAGCAAAGCTTCCGAAAAAGCAAATGGATCACCAATCACATTAATTTGTGGAAGATCCCCACTGACCTGGCTGAAGGAAGATGCCGAGTAGCTTACGCTGGTATTTTGATACACATCTGCAGAGGTATTGACACTTGTAGAAACACTAGAGACACCTCCACCAATAATTTGTTCCTCAAGGATTTCCGAAATTAATTCCTCTTTGATCCGATGCATGACAATTCCTGGTTTATTGGACCCATTAGTCCTAACGGGGGTCAAAGTCAAAGATTGATGGGAACGAGAATCTGCTGCACACCAGCTGATCCAAAGCTCAAGATCAGGCCACGGCAAGCCAATCACAAGGACAGGACATTTGAGACCCCTAGGCCGCCTTCTCGAACCAGCCAGAATGGTTGTCAGGATGGAGCCCCCAATCCAGGCAGAGCCATGGGACGTCAAATCACCATTTTCAAGGCAGTGATCTTGGCGGCAGGAGGTCTGCTGGTTACTTCGCATTCCCTGGCAGCGCCTTATTGCACAGCCGCTGGCGTTCCCGCTGGTTGCGTGGGTCGTCCGGCCGTGCGGGCAACCACTCCTGGGGCAGGCGCCCCTGGTGTCGGTGTGACGCCTGGTGTTGGTGCTGGTGCCCCCGGTTTCGGCGTGCGACCCGCGGCCGGTCCTGGCGTGGGCCCCAACGCAGGAGGTCCGGTCAATCGCCCCGGACGCCGCTGAGCCTCCTGCTTTCTGCCGCAGCTTCATCCAACCGGACCACCTCAGTCCAGCATCCGAATCCAGACCCACCACAGCAGGGCCACCGGCAGCATCGCCAGGGCCAGCACGGCAAGGCTCTGGAGCTGCTCTGGATTCATTTGTTCACCCGTTGAGCCGCAGCCTGAGCAGAACCCCCACCAGAGCGGCAGCTAGCAGCCAATAAAGCCATGTGAGCTTGAACGCAATGGCAGCCACCAAGCCAAAGGCAAACAGGATTGCGAAGCGGCCAAGCGTCATAAGAGTCGGGTCTTGCAGCTGGAAACGGTGCGCGCCAAAAGAATCGGACAATCCAAAAATCCCAGCCATGAACATGAAAATAGGGAAACTGGCCCTAAACGGCTTTGGGGACCGTTTTGGGGACCTGCCTTGAAGGCCAATCCCTGAAAAGTCAATCGGGGCGACAGGATTCGAACCTGCGACCTAGTGCTCCCAAAGCACCCGCGCTACCAAGCTGCGCCACGCCCCGCTTTAGGCAACTTAACCCTTTGCCCCCCTCTTGATGACAGGGGTGCAAAGGGCGGCTAGTCTTGAAACCAACACAGAGAGGGATCTGCGATGTCGTTTGAAACCCGCTCCAGTTTCGAATCCGCCCAAAGCCTCGGCAACTCCTGCATGAAGTGGGGGGCCGACGGCGAGCTTTCGGCTATTGATTTGCAATCAATCCTGCAGCGACTCAGCGCCGTCGACGAACAGGCCTCCACCCTGATGAACTGTCCGATCGACCGCGGCGCCTAGCCCACGAGGGCGATGCAATCAATTTCGACCCTGGCCCCCTTGGGCAGGGCAGCCACTTCCACGCAGGCCCGAGCCGGGGCCACGCCCGAGCTGAACAGTTCGGCATAGAGGGCGTTCACCTTGGCAAAGTCGGCCAAATCAGCCAGAAATACCGTGGTTCGCACCACCTGCTGGGGGCTGGAACCACCGGCGGTCAAAACAGCCGCCAGGTTGCTCAGCACTTGGCGGGTTTCAGCTTCCACATCGCCCCCACCAACCATCGCGCCCGTTTGGGGATCCAGGGCAATCTGGCCGGAGCAGAAGAGCAGCTCGCCGGCTCTTACCGCTTGGTTGTAAGGGCCCACGGGGGCCGGGGCTGACGCGGTGATCACCGCTTCGGCTTGGATGCTGCTCATGCTGCTAGGCCTGGACCTGAAGGGGACATTCGATGGGACATTTAAGCCATCCAAGCCATAAAGGCGGCTACCACGGTGCCAAAAACGGCCGAAACCTGGAAAATGGTGTCGCCCCGATTGATGGTGGCGAGGGCTTGTTCTTTCCCCTTTTTGGGTGTCCTTTGGTAGAAGTTGGTACCCCAGACAAACAGCAAAAACGTTCCGATCGAAATGACATAGCCACAGGCATAGATCCAGTCAAGGAAGGTTAAATAGTCGAGCTCAGGAAGCTCAGCTTGGTAGGCCTGTTGCAGAAAGATCAAGGTAAGAAGACCTGTCGATGGTATGGCCAATCGAATATCGCCAAGTTCTCCTTCGAGGGAGGGAGCCAAAATGACAATCCCCACCACAATCATCAGCGGTAAAAAGTATTTGAGGATACTGGGCAAAGGCGTACTCTTCAGGGTCGCCTGGAGGGCCACCCCCGAGTAGGACAAATCTCCACTGTTCAACCCCATTTTGGTACCAAAGGCGTGAACAGTGGGTTCCAAAATTGAAGAAGTAATCTTATAACCGTTGATTTCCGCAAATGACCCCACAAGGGCATTTCTGCCTGACTCAGGCACCAAAATTACATTGCCTTTTTGGATGGCCAGACTGTCGTCACTCACTTCAAAAATGACGGGCAATTGCACCGCTTCAAACGGAAAACGTTTGAGGTTGATATCGGGGATGTAAAAATTTGCTGAGAATTGAAACTGCTGATAATAGTTTCCATTGGCCAGGCGTACGGGTTCTTCGCTAGCACTAGTGATCTGGCCGTCCCAGGTGTCGACCTGATTAGCCAAAACGATGATCGATTTAGGTTCGATCTTCTCGCTATCGAGCTTGTTTTGAAAACCCTGGGGCCATTCGAGCCAGTAGGAGCCCTCAGCCACAAAGCGGCGATTGTGCAGAGAAAGGTCATGGAAATTCTCCACATAGGCACCCACTTTTACCTCAATCGCGTTGGGCTTACTGAGCAGCTCTTTAATGTTGGCAGGCGCAAAACTGGCCACATCGCGATTCGATCGCGGGCTGGCTGGGCCCGCTCCACTGGGGCTCTGGAGGGCCAGGATCAATCCCACGCACAGCGCGCTCAGCAGGAATTTCGAGGCGATACCGGAGGCCAGTCGCAGCCGGCGCCAGATGGGGGTTGTCAAAAACGCCATTGGCCTCAATGGGGTTGCTAGCTGGATGGATGGCCGGGATGAAGGGCCTATCACCAATGATCTTTGCTCTGGCGCAACTCGGCTAGGGCCCCGGGATTGGGGGCCCTGACAAAAAGATTGGTGGCCCTCTCCAGCCCGATGCTGCTGGGGATGGTGGGCAGCCCCTGGTGTCTGCGATCCAGCACCTCAGCCAGGCGGGCCGCGACGGCCTGGTCTTCGGGCTGCTGCTCCGCCGCCCAGGTCAGGTTGGATGCCGTGTACTCGTGGGCACACCACACCTGGGTTTCAGCCGGCAAGGCCGCCAACACCTGCAAGGACCCATACATCTGCTCGGCCGTGCCCTCAAACAACCGACCGCAGCCGCCGGCAAACAACGTGTCGCCGCAAAACAGGTGGCCGCTTTCAGGGAGCACAAAGGCGATGTGGGCCCTGGTGTGGCCAGGTACATCGAGCACCTGAACGTCTTCGCCCAGCAGCTGGACATGGTCGCCCCCCTCGACGCCCAGAGTCTGCAGGGGGATTCGCAGACGATCGGCGGCACTGGCGATCACCCGGGCCTGGGGCCAGCGCTCGAGCAGGCCTGGGGTTCCGCCGATGTGATCGCTGTGGTGGTGGGTCTGGAGAATCGCCGTGAGCTCCAGACCCTTGGCATCCAGGGCGGCAATCACAGGCTCTGCCACCGCCGGATCCACCACCGCCGCTTGCTGGCCGCGCTCGATCACAAACACATAGTTGTTGCTGAGCACTGGGATCAGGCTCACCTGCAAGGCTTTTGGCAGCTCGCCCATCGTTAAAGTCCCTTTGGCGGCGTCTCTCCATATTGACCGTCCCACCCAAGGCATGATCACCGTCGCCCTGGCTAAGGGAGCCCTCCTCAAGGACACCGTTCGGCGCTTTGCAGCAGCCGGCCTGGACTTTTCAGCGGTTTTAGAACCCAGCAACCGCCAATTGATGGTGCCAAGCACCTGCGGCACGGCCCGGGCCCTGTTGGTGCGCAACGCCGATGTGCCGGTGTACGTGGCCTACGGCCAGGCCCAACTGGGAGTGGTCGGCTACGACGTTCTGCAGGAGCACCAATTGCCCGTGGCCCACCTGGTGGATTTGGGCTTTGGCGGCTGCCGGATGAGCGTGGCCGTGAAAGCCTCCAGCGGTTACCGCCGCGCCGCCGACCTACCTGCCCACTGCCGGATCGCCAGCAAATTCACCCGCTGCGCCGAGGCCTATTTCGAGGCCCTTGATTTGCCTGTCGAACTGATCCATCTGGCTGGATCGGTGGAACTGGGCCCCATCACCGGCATGAGTGAAGCCATCGTGGATCTGGTGGCCACCGGTCGCACCCTGAAGGAGAACGGCCTGGTGGCCATCGAAGACCTGTTCCACTCCACAGCCCGCCTGGTGGGCCACCCCCTGGCCCTGCGCCTGGATGCCGGTCCTCTCCAGACCCTGGTGGACCGGCTCGCCGTGCTTTCAACCGTTCTTCCCCAAGCGGTGGCCTAATGGCAAAACTGGATCGTCAGCGGCTGCTGGGCCTCTTGCCCTACCTCGGACGGGACCGCAAACGCCTGTGGGCCACCCTCGTGCTGCTGATCCCGGTGGCAGGGGCCGCCGCCATCCAACCGCTGCTGGTGGGCCAAGCGATCTCGGCCCTGCGCCACGAACCCGTGATGCCCTGGCTCGCGGGCAAGGCGGTGTCTGAACAGCTCCGCACCCTGGTGTTGCTGCTGTTGGCGGCTGTGTTGGTGCGCCTGGGCCTGCAGGGATTCCAAACCTTCAACGTGCAAGCCGTGGGGCAGCGGCTCACCGCCCGCATCCGCGACGACCTGTTCTCCCATGCCATGGCCTTGTCGTTGCGGTTCCACGACCGCACGCCGGTGGGCAAGTTGCTCACCCGCCTCACCAGTGATGTGGATGCCCTCGCCGAGGTTTTTGGCAGCGGCGCTGTGGGGGTGCTGGCGGATCTGGTCACCTTGATCGTGATCGCCGTCACGATGATTTCGATCGAGTGGCGCCTGGGCTTGCTGTTGATGCTCAGCCAGATTCCGGTGGTATTCGGAATCCTTTGGCTCCAGAGCCGTTACCGCAAGGCCAACTACCGGGTGCGCGAAGAATTGGGGCAGCTCAATGCCGACCTCCAGGAGAACCTCCAGGGCCTGGAGGTGGTTCAGATGTTCCGCCGGGAAGGGGTCAATAGCGCCCGTTTCTCACGCACTACCGATTCCTATCGGCAAGCCATCACGGGCACGATCCTCTACGACAGCTCCATCTCCGCCTTCATTGAGTGGGTGGCCCTCACCGCAGTGGCTGTGGTGTTAGGGCTGGGGGGCTCCATGGTGACCGAGGGCTTCATGGGCCTGGGCACCCTCACTACCTTCATCCTCTATTCCCAGCGCCTGTTTGATCCCTTGCGGCAGCTAGCCGAGCGTTTCACCCAGATTCAAGGGGGCTTAACGGCCGTCGAGCGGATCGGCGAACTGCTGGAGCAACCGATCGAGATTGCGGAACTGCCGGACAACCAAAAAACGGCCGCCGCCGTGCGCAGCGGCATCGAACGCAGCAGTGCCGGGGAGGTGATCTTTGAGAACGTCTCCTTTTCCTACCGGGCCGATGATCCGATCCTGCAGGATCTCTCCTTCCGGATCAATCCAGGCGAACACGTGGCCCTGGTGGGCCCGACGGGGTCCGGCAAAACCACGATCATTCGGCTGCTGTGCCGCCTCTATGAGCCCCAGCAGGGCAGGATCCTGCTCGATGGAATTGACATCCGCCAATTGCCCATCCCCACCCTGAGGCAACGGCTCGGAGTGGTCCTGCAGGACACCTTTCTGTTTAGCGGCAACGTGGCCGACAACCTCAGGCTCGATGCCCCCATCAGCACCGATGTGCTGCGTAAGACCTGCAGGGATCTGGGCCTGGGCCCCTTGCTGCAGAGGCTCCCGGATGGATTGGCCACGGAACTGCGGGAACGGGGCGGCAACCTCTCCTCCGGAGAGCGGCAGCTCCTCTCGGTGGCCCGGGTGGCCATCCGGGACCCATCGGTCTTGGTGATGGATGAGGCCACGGCCTTCATGGATCCCTCCACCGAAGCCACCCTGCAGCGCGACCTCGACCGACTGCTCAAGCAGCGCACCGCCATTGTGATTGCCCATCGCCTGGCCACGGTGGAAGCTGCCGATCGAATCCTGGTACTGAAAAAGGGCCGGGTGGTGGAGCAGGGCAACCACCTGGAATTGCGGGCTGCCGGGGGCCTCTATGCCCAACTCGCTGAACTCCAGGAGCGGGGCCTCGCCGCCCTATAGCCAGCTGGCCAAGGTGGTGGCCAGGAGCTCGGGGCATTCCCGCATGGCCAGGTGGCCTACTCCCTCAAGCACCACAATCCGGTGCTCAGGCGCATAGCCCGCCAGGTGGCGCACATAGCCCGCCTGCATCACCTGGTCGCGGCTGCCCGCAATCCAAAGGCTGGGCACCTGCAACGCCGCGGTGATCTGGGGCAATTGCCGCACGGCCCCCCGGTTGGTGCTGCAGGCCAGCAAGCCCCGGGCGGCGCGCAGGTCCGCCCGCAGGGGGCTGCGAATCGAATCGGTGAAGGGAAGGGCCTGCAACCAGCCAGGCCGCCATTGCAAAAAGGTCGATCCCGCCCAGCGCACTCTGGCGAAGGCCTTCGGTTGGTACACGCCACCGCCGGAGGCAACCTGCACAATCCCCTTGAGCTGGGTGCCCAAATGGGCTGCGGCATGCAACACCACACTGCCGCCGAGGGAATGGCCCATCAGCACCACCGGTCGGTTGGGGGCGCGCTCAACCACCGCCTCCGCCAACCAGCGGCCGTAGCTGGCCAGACTCGGCTGCAACCTGCTCGGGCGGGCTGTGGAGCCAAAGCCGGGCAGGTCGGGGGACCACAGCTGCCAATCCGGCTCCAACACCCGGGCCAGGGGATCCCAAAGCCTGCCAGCCAGCAGCCAGCCATGGACCGCCACCAACAAGGGACGTTCAGGAAAATCTCGAAGGGATGGCGTCATCGGGCAAGATCGTGCCATCGCGTTGGCCTGGGCCGTGAGTGCTATTGAGCTCCTAACCAGTCTCTACGGCGAGCAGCACAGGATTTGCACCACCCCAAACCCCCAAATCGGCCTGGTACTCAGCACCGAGCGGCCCATCGATCTGATGGAGCTGGAGCGGTTGTGTGATGCGGTGGGCTGGAGCCGGCGGCCGATGCGCCGCGTGCGCAAGGCCCTGGAATTCAGCCTGTTGCAGGTGGGCCTCTGGCGCCACGACCAGCGCATGCCCAAACTTGTGGGTTTTGCCCGCTGCACCGGTGATGGGGTGGTGGAGGCCACGGTGTGGGATGTGGCCGTTCACCCGCTCTATCAACGGGTGGGACTGGGAAAACAACTGATGGTTTACATCCTCGACCAGCTGAAAGAACTTGAACTCGATCGGGTCACCCTGTTTGCCGATCCAGAGGTGGTGGGCTTCTACGAAGACCAGGGCTGGGAGCTGGAACCCCTGCAGCGACGCTGCGCGTTTTGGTATTCGCCCTAGTCCGTCAAGGGTGACTTAGCTCCAGCGGCTGGGATCGTTGGAACTCGGCAACTGGGAGAGGGGATGGCCCTGGCCAAGGAGATCCCGGCTGATGTTGATACAGATCCAATCCATCGGCAAACAGAAACTGCTGCCATCGTTATCAAAGGGTCCCTCCACATAGGAGCCCAATCGTTCTGCAGTGAGAAAGCCTAGGAAGAGCAACAGCCCAGCCAAGGGAGTGCCAACCGCTAGAAAATCGAGATAGACAGCCAGTCCGAATAGCCAGCAAATGAGTCGAATAAAGACGTCATAGGCTGGAGGCAAGGGGGTATTGCGGATCCTCTGAATACCCCCAAGGGCATTCGTCATGGTTTCGGTAGAGCGCAGCAGGGAATCGCGCCCCCACTCACTGATGGCATGGGTTCGGTGCAGCTCGCCTATGCCGGAGGCGCGAAGCTTCATGGAGTCTTGAAGCGTGATCGCAACGGGCACCATCAGCCCATGGCACAGACCATCAACGGCAACCCTTGCATCCGACCTCCAATAGTTACGCAGCTCAAAATTCAACAGCCATACCTGCAACACCTGCAATTCCAAGAGGCGTTGCTTGGCCTGGGCCAGCCCCGATCCCGCAAGCTCAGCTTCAGGGCCTAACAGGGCTTGGAGACTATCGCGCCAATGGCGCGCCTCATTGGTGATGACACCCCACAGAACCCGCCCCTCCCACCAACGGTTAATTGCCTGGGTGTTACGAAAGGCCACAAAAATTGAGACCGCAATCCCGAGCATTGACAAACCAGGGCCATGCAAAAGAGAGAGGGTTTTTGGTTGAAAAAAATTGTTGTATTCAAAAATCAGGATGCAAGCAATGGCATAGGCAAGGATGTCACCGCGCATCCGCCAGGACAGCTGAATCAACACCCGTAAATAATTTCTCCGCTTCACCCGGGGGGCAAGATTGTGGACTGCCAAAATCAGACCTGCGTTCTTCTGGGCTTGATTCTGCCCGAAGGAAATCAGGCCTGGCGTCCCTCGGCCTGGCTGTAATAGCGAGACGCCAGCTCCTGGCTAGCCACGCCCCGGCGCCAGGCCCGCCTGAGCAGCCAATTGCTCCAGCCCACCGCCCACACGCCCCGCTCAATCCAGCGGCGACCATCCACCCGCAAGGGCACCCCCAGGCACCGCAGCCGGCAGTGGGGCTTGAGCCGCAGGAGCAGATCCAAATCCTCCATCAAGGGCAGGCTGGCAAAACCACCCACCTGGAGGTAGAGCCGGCGGCTTACCAGGAGGCCCTGGTCGCCGTAGGGCAATTGACGCCACTCGCTGCGCAGGGCTACAGCCCATTCCACCAACCGCAGGGCCGGCAGGGCTGCATCAATGGCCAACCGGAAATACCAGGCGCTGGGCTGGTATTTCCGGTTGGGGCCCTGGGGCGTAGCAATCGCCCGAGCTAATTCCCTAGCAATGGCCCGATCCCAGCCCGCTGGAAGGCGCCCATCCCCGTGCAGGAAGAGCAGCCAGTCGGCTTGGGTCACGGCTGCACCCAGAGCGAGTTGCCCCCCCCGCGATGGGGCGCCGCGAACGACGCGGGCCCCGGCCAACCGGGCCACCGTCGCCGTGGCGTCAGTGCTGGATCCATCCACCACCACCAGCTCAGCCAAGAGCAGCTCGCCCTGGTGGAGATCCGCCAGCAACAGGGGCAGCCTTTCGGCTTCATTGCGGACCGCAATCACCACCGCGATCAATCCAACGGCCTCGATCACGGCGCTACCGCCATGGGAGCAACGGCCTCGATCATGGCGCTACCGCCATGGGAGCAAATCCCTCGGCCAATCCAAATCGCTGCGGGTGGCGAGCACGCCCACATCCAAACCAAGCCCTGCGGCCCGCTCCAAGGTGCAGCCCATTACCCGGTCGCTGCCCCAAGGGATGCCTGCAAGCAGGCCTGGCTGCGCCTGGTGCAGACCGATCAGCCAATAGCCGCCGTCAGCGGCTGGCCCCAGCACCAGATCACAGCCATCGCCAGCCGCGCCCAAAAAGGCAAAGCCCGCGGCCAGATCGGCCCGTTCCAGCTGGGGCAGGTCGCTGCCGATCAGCACCACCGCCTGGGCCCCCTCCCGCTTGGCTCGGTTGATTTGCCGCTGCATGCGCACGCCCAAGCTGCCGCTCCCCTGGGCAACCCAGCGCGGGCAACCGCGGGCCCCAAAGCAGCGACGGGCGGCCCTCGGGCCCAATCCATCCATGGCCACCACCACCTCCACGCCTTGCAGCTGGCTTGCCACGGCCAGGGTGTGGGCGGTGAGCATCTGCTGAATTCGGGCCGCTCTCAAGGGGCCCAGGCCGCGGGAAAGCCGTTGTTTGCAACGGCCCGGAGCTGGCCAACGGGCCATCACAACCAGCTGCGGCTTTCGGGCCAAATGGGGCTTCACCCTTGTTGCGGCAATTCGGCAGGCCTCACCACCAGTTTGGTCTTTTGGTTTTGGCGGCGGATGCTGATCGTGAGCGGGGCGCCCACCCGACCACCATCGACGGCGAGCTGAACCTGGGATGGATTCTTCACATCGTTGCCTCCCACCTGGTCGATCAGGTCGCAGGGCTTCAGGCCGCTTTGGGCCGCTGGGCTGCCAGCCATGACCTCCACCACCAGCACCCCGTTCACCTCCGGAACTCGGCACTCATCGGTGCTGGCGTTGATCTCCCGGGCCAGCTGGGGGGTGAGGGCCTGCAGGCGCACTCCGATATAGGGATGGCTTGCCGTACCCCGCTCCAGGATTTGGGCCGCAATTTGACGGGCCACATTGATCGGGATCGCGAAGCTCAAACCAGCCCCCGGGGCCTTGCGAATGGCCGTGTTGATGCCGATCACCTGACCGTGGTCGTTGATCAAGGGGCCGCCACTGTTGCCGGGATTAATGGCGGCATCGGTTTGCAGGTAGGGCACCCGTTGGCCCTCACCGAGGGCATTGGTCCTCTGGATGGCACTGATGATTCCAGCGGTCACGGTGTTGTCGAGTCCCAAGGGATTGCCGATGGCAATGGCCCATTCGCCGGGCTTCACCTTGGAGGAATCACCAAGGGCGGCCACGGGCAGGCCCGTGGCCGCAACCCGCACCACCGCCACATCGGTCACCGGATCGCTGCCCAAAACCTTGCCGCTAAAACTGCGGCCATCGGGCAGGGTGACACTGACCTCGGAGACACCCTCCACCACGTGGGCGTTGGTCAACACAATCCCATCGGAGCGGGTGATGAAGCCGGATCCTTGGCCCTGCTGCTGCTGAATGGTTCCCCCACCGCCGAACAGCCCTCCCAAGGGATTCACCAAACGCTTCAGGGTGTCGATCCGCACCACCGCAGGGCCAACCTTGGCCACGGCATCGGCGATCACGTTGCTCCCGCCAGGAAGCACCGGGGTAATGGGGGCATCACTGATGCGGCCATCACGCTGGGGGCGTCCAGGGAACCCGGACAAACCGGTGCTGCAGCCAGCCAACAACAGCAGGGGCAGCACCAGGGGGGCCAGCAAGCTGGCGCGCCGGCCCTGGGGAAGACGGGACATGGGGATTCGGGTGGCCAGGTCTGCTTTCGACTCATTAAAGGCCGAGCGGCCCCAGGGCGCTGCGTATATTCAGCACCCGCGACGTGGCCCCTTTGGTGCAGCAGGCAACCCAGCTGTGGCACCAGGTTCAACAGGGCCTTCAAGCCAATCTCAGCAAGCCCACCTTCGAAACCTGGATTCGGCCGGCGCGCTGCACAGGCTTCGATAACGGCCAGCTGACGCTGCAGGCACCCAACAGCTTTGCCTGCGGGTGGCTGCGCAAAAATTACCTGGGCACCATCGAAGCCGTTGCCTCAGAGATTGCTGGCCGCACGGTCGAAGTGCTGGTCTCCGCCGCCCCGGACGACGATCCCAACAACGCCTCCACCAACGACCCAGCCAACGACCCAGCCAACGGTGCCTCCACAAGCACTGCCCCCAAAACCAATGACCGGGTGGCTCGTCCCCAGGCCGCTCTCCTGCCAACGGCCAAGGCCACCGGCGAAGCGCCCCGCAAGCTCAAAGCCGGGCTCAATCCGCGCTACGTCTTCAACCGGTTTGTGGTGGGCCCCAACAGCCGCATGGCCCATGCGGCCTCCTTGGCCGTGGCTGAAGCCCCTGGACGGGAATTCAATCCCCTGTTCCTCTGTGGCGGCGTGGGCCTCGGCAAAACCCACCTGATGCAGGCCATCGGCCACTACCGGCTCGAGATCAATCCCGATGCCAAGGTGTTTTACGTTTCCACCGAAACCTTCACCAACGACCTAATCCAGGCCATCCGCAAGGACGGAATGCAGGCCTTCCGTGATCGCTACCGGGCCGCTGATTTAATCCTGATCGACGACATTCAGTTCATCGAAGGCAAGGAATACACCCAGGAAGAGTTCTTTCACACCTTTAATGCCCTGCATGAGGCGGGCCGGCAAATTGTGATCGCCTCCGATCGCCCCCCCAGTCAAATTCCCAGGTTGCAGGAGCGCTTGATCTCGCGCTTTTCGATGGGATTGATCGCCGATATCCAGGTTCCTGACTTGGAAACACGTATGGCGATTCTGCAGAAGAAGGCCGAGCAGGAGCAGATGGTCCTACCCCGGGAGTTGATCCAATTCATCGCGGGTCGCTTCACCTCCAACATCCGGGAATTGGAGGGTGCCCTCACAAGGGCCGTTGCGTTCGCCTCAATTACGGGCCTCCCTATGACCGTGGAATCGGTGGCACCAATGCTGGATCCAGGCGGTGTCGATTTGGAGGTCAAACCTGAGCAACTCATTGAGAAAATTGCCGAGGTTTTTGGGGTTGGCGCCGAGGAAATGCGCAGTGCCAGCCGCAAGCGGGCCGTGAGTCAGGCCCGCCAGGCGGGGATGTTCTTGATGCGTCAAACCACCAACCTCTCGCTGCCTCGCATTGGAGAAGCTTTTGGTGGCAAAGACCATTCCACCGTGATGTACGCCGTGGAGCAGGTTGAGAAAAAGCTGAAAACCGATCCCCAGCTCTCCAGACAGGTGCAACAGGTCAAGGACCTGTTGCAAATGGATTCACGCCGGCGCAAGTAGCGCTCTCGAATCTCCCCTTACCTAGCCCAGGTCCGGAACCACGAGGGCATCGATGGCCGCCGCAAAGCCATGGTCTGCCTCCCCAATGGGAGCGTCCTCGGCTTCGGGGCGAATCGTCAGATTCACGTAGGTGCGTCCAAAGCTGATGTCCGGGAAGCGCTGTTGGTCTTCTGACAGGCCATTGAGCTGCTCAAGAAAGAGCCGGGTGGCCTCGTAATCAGCAAACTCAATACGGCGCTCCAGGCGCTCGGCCTGCTCGGGCTTGGGGCGAGGGGTCCAGGGCTGATCCATGGGCCCAACCCTAGGCCAGGGCAGCACTCTCAGCCGTGAGGCAATCGGTGCGGGCCGCAGCCAGCCTGGTGGCCCAGCTGGAGGCATAGGCCTGGTTCGCCGCCTGGGCTGCGGGGTCGTCCGTGTCTAACGGGTGGGGCATGGTGCCATTGATTGCCCCATTGGTGACACAGAACATGGCTTTCTGGAAGCTGGCGCAAATTTTGACCCGCACATCCCCCTCGCCGCGGGTGCGCTTCTGATACCACTGGTGGAGGCCATCGGGCAGGTGGCGATACATGTCCTGCATCAGCAGGCTCGGCGGGATGCCCGCACCCATGCTGGGCAGGGGATCGGCGTACAGGGCCCCATAGGCAAATTGGCCCTGGTCGGGGGAGATTTGCTGCGCCTGGGCGTTGAAGCTCACCGTGCCCAGAAAGGGCATGCCCCTGAGGAACACCGCCTCCACATAGGGGACCGCCACATCCACCAGGAAGGTCAAACCGGCTTCTGGGGGGAGCACCCAAAAGGTGTCAGCTCCGATCACCACCGCGTAGGTGATCGGAACTGCGGCGGCCGCCACGAGTCCCTGCTTCACAAACTCCACCACCGCCGGAATCGAGGCGACCCGTCCGTCCCGCCAAGCGGCGGCAAGATCGATAAACAGATCACTCATGACCCTCCAGAACTGGCCCAGGGCATGGGTGGTTGCCGCGGTGCGGATGAGCTCAGGCAGGAAGGCCGGAAACAGCGGATGCAAAAGGGCAAGCAACGGGTCGGCCCGGCGCTTGCGCTGGATGATGGCCTCACAGCGCTCCATGAAGGGGGCTGAATCGAGATAGGCATCCATGCCGCCCGTGCCATGCCAAAGCATGGCTTTCATGCAGTACTCGGCGTATTCGAAATTGATTCGGTCGTGGAGGAGATGGCGCCAGATCTTGGCCGGACTCAAATCCCCATCGAGGTACTTAAAAATCGGCAGGGGATTGAGGAACTGCTGCTCTGCCTGATAAATCAGGTTGATGCTGTAGGCATCCAGCACCTCTCCGTAGCTCTCGAGCACTCCCACCACTTCCAGGAGGTGGTCGGCGGTGTCAGCAAGCAGGGTTTCTCCCGCCAACAGCCGCCGTTGCAGTTCTTCTGCGGGGGGCATCCCCCCCTGGCGCGTCAGGGCAGCAGAAATAACGGGCATTAGCCAATCCCTCCTATGGGGACCATGGCCAAGAGGTTGGCCAATGGGGCCATCGCCGTGGTGGTGGCTTCACTCAGGTGCCCCAACACGGCGGGGAACAGGCCCAACACCACAACCCCTAGGGCGAGGGCCAGGGCCGGCACAGTTTCCCGAGGCGCCACGGGCGCCAGCTGCACATCGAGCCGGGAATCTTGAACCGGTTCTGCAGTGGCGGGGGTCACCGCAAGACGGCCAAAGAAGGTTCGGTTGACCAGCAGCAGAAAATAGACCGCCGTTAGGCCCGAACCAACCATGCAAAGCAAGGTGGCCAGGGGATAGGCCTGAATACTGCCGCGGAACACCAGAAATTCGGAGATGAACCCTGCCATGCCGGGCAGGCCCGCACTGGCCATCACCCCCAGGATCATCAAGGTGCCCGTAAAGGGCAGGCCCCGCTCCGGATTGAGCAATCCCCGAAGTACATCCAAGTCTCTGGTGCCGGTTTTCCGGTACACCGTGCCCACCAGCAAGAACAGCAGGGCGGAAATCAAGCCATGGCTGACCATCTGGAATTCGGCTCCAAGCAGGGCCACGGGGGTTCCGGCAGCGCCTGCGAGGAGCACATATCCCATGTGTCCCACGGAGCTGTAGGCCACCATCCGCTTCATGTCGGTTTGGGCAATGGCCGCCAGAGATGCATAAACCACGGAAATGGCGGCCCAAATGGCTAACCCTGGCGAGAGCAAGGCCCAGGCCTCGGGAAACAGCCCCATACCGAAGCGCAGGATGCCGTAGGTGCCCAGCTTGAGCAGCACCCCCGCCAACAACACCGACACCGGGGTTGAGGCCTGGGTGTGGGCATCGGGCAACCAGGTATGGAAGGGAACCAGGGGCAACTTGATGCCAAAACCCACCAGCAGCACAACCAACAACACCACCTGGCTGCCCATGGCAAGCCGTTCACTGGTCACGGCGGTGGGGCTGAAATCCACCGAGCCCGTGAACAGGGCCAGGCCGAGGAAGGCCCCCAGGATCAACATGCCCGAGACAGCCGTGAAGATCAGAAACTTCGTGGCCGCATAGGCCCGTTCGCTGCCCCCCCAAATGGAGATCAACAGCCAGAGGGGGATGAGTTCGAGCTCGTAGAACAGGAAGAAAAGCAGCAGGTTATCGGCCAAAAAAGCGCCATTAACGGCACCGCTAATGAGCAGCAGCATCGAGAAATAAATCCTTGGGCGCTTGCTGAAATCCCGGCTGCAAACAGCAGAAACCAGGGTCAATCCCGCATTGATCAACACCAGGGGCAGCGAGAGGCCATCCACCCCGAGCTGGTAGTTCAAACCAAGGCCCGGTAGCCAGGGATGGACCTCCTGGAGTTGGAGCCCAGGGATGGCCGGATCAAACACCAGCAGTAGGGCCAAGCTGGCGGTCAATTGGGCACTGAGCAGCGCAATCGTGATGGTGCGCAGCCTGCCGGGGCTGGGCTCTCCAGGCCAAAGCAGCAGGGCCAGGGTTCCCAAGAAGGGAATCAGCAACAGCAGGGACAACCAGGGGATGGTCATCAAGCCAGGGATGGTCATCCTTGTACGCCTGCTGCAGCCAGCCAGCTCAAGGAGGTCACGAGCACCACAAGCGCAATAGCCACGGTCAAGAGGTAGCTCTGCAACTGACCACTCACACCAAATTTAAGACTTTCAGCACTCTGCAGAGACAACCTGCCGATGCCATTGACCAACCGATTCACCCCCTGACGATCCAAACCGTTGGTGAAGCGGGCCAATCCAGCCACAAAAGCCACGATCGTGGCCTTGTATATCCTTTCGGTATAAAAGTCATAGGCCAGCAGATCCTGGAGCCCGCGCAGGGGCTGCTGGATCGAGCGCGACCAATACTGATCGAAGCCAACTTGGCTGCCAATGACCACCCCTGTCAGACCGGAGAGGGCCACAGCAATGGCAACGGGCAGGGCAAACGCACCAATGCCAGGGACTGGGTCGATCTTGGCCATCAGCAGCGGTGTCAACACCACCAAGACCGTGAGGCTGACCATGGGCAGGGCCATCAGCCAATTGACCTCAGGTGCTCGCTTGGTTTTGGGCTTGGCCGATCCCAAGAAAACCGCGCGATACACCCGGGTGAGGTTGATCGCCGTCAGCAGGTTGGTGAGCAGAATCACCCCAGCGAAGAAGGGGGATTGGGCCCAAAGAGCCTGCACCCCGAGTCCAAAACACCAGTAACAGCCCAAGGGCAGCAAACCCACCAGCCCGGCTGCGGCCACCAGGTAAGCCACCGTTGTCGCCGGCATCCTGGTGCCCAGGCCGCCAAGCTCGGTGAGGTCTTGGCAGTTGGTGGTAGCAATCACGCTGCCCACAGACATAAACAACAATGCCTTAGCGAAACCGTGGGAGAGAAGGAGCAGCAGGGCGATCCCGGGCTGGCCAAGGGCAAGGGCAATGAAAACCAGGCCCAAATAGGAGGTGGTGGAATAGGAAAAGGCCCGCTTGAGATCCACCTGGGCAAGGGCCACCAGGGCACCCGCAATGGCACTAATCGTGCCCACCACCAGCAATACCGTGATCGCCAGGGGTGCCAGACGCAGCAGGGGCATCACCTTGAACAGCACCAGGGCGCCGGCGGTCACCACCACGGAATTGCGCAGAATCGAGGCGGGGTTGGGACCCTCCATCGCCTCATCGAGCCAGAGGTGCATCGGGAACTGGGCACATTTGCCCATGGGTCCCGCAATCAGGCCCAAGCCCAGCAAGGTGCCAGCCAAAGGGCTGAGCAGGCCACTGGCTTCGGCATCTGCAGACCAGTGATAGAGGTCTGTGAACTCCATCGACCCCGCCCAAGCTGAGAGGGCCACGACCCCCATCAACAGCAAGATGTCCCCCACCCGTTTGGTGAGGAAAGCATCGCGGGCTGCCGTCACCACCAAGGGCTGGGCATACCAAAAGCCCACCAGCAGATAGGTGGACAGGGTGAGCATCTCCAGCAGGAAATAGCTCATCAAGAGGTTGCTACTCAGCACAAGCCCGGAGAGGGCGCCTTCAAAAAAGCCCACCAGGGCATAGAAGCGCGCAAGGGACCATTCCTTGTCGAGATAGCCCAGCGCAAAAAACTGCGCGAACAAACTCATCAAGGTCACCAATTCGAGGGCGGCCAGGTTGGTGAGGGAAAGGTCGAAGCCGATCTGAAGGTGCAGATCGGCAGCTGAGAACCAATCAAAGCTGAGGTGTTGGGCCCCCCGCCGCCAGACCTCCAGGCTCACCCAGCTGCCATGGAGAACCGCAACCAAGGTGAGCAGAAGATTCAGATAGGCAGCTGGGCGCTGGCCATTGCGCTTCAGGCTGCCGCCGGCCCATGGCAAGGCAACCACCATGCCGCCGAAGCCATAGAGGGGGATCAGCCAAACAAGCTGAATCGGCAGGGGAA
>Ga0310323_10018_pt1 | contig 43070 bp, 43 predicted proteins | sample LakEriER3TotalD7_FD_195537 | JGI IMG/M metagenome (GOLD analysis project Ga0310323, IMG submission 195537) | Enriched freshwater cyanobacterial communities from Lake Erie, Ohio, United States - ER36.Total.D7 (v2) (version 2) | ecosystem: Environmental > Aquatic > Freshwater > Lake | place: USA...
CCAGGGTGCGGTAGCTCACCTTGTCGACCACACCTTTGAGGAAGCAGCTCACAAAGCCGGTGTTCTCAGCCATCGTGTGGGCCTTTTTGGTGCCTTCACGGAGTTGGGAAGCCAGGGCGACAGACATTGGAAGCGGAGGCGCTGGGAGCGGCTACTAAGCAGAGGAAACAAGGTAGGCGCTGCCTTTGCCCTGCTGACGACAAGGTTGCGAAGGGTTACGCAAGCCAACCGGTCGGCCAACGGGTCAGCTGGCTAACCTTTTGGGGCTGGTTTGGGCTGGTGGTGATGGCTGTTCACGTGGGCGCCCAGGACGCCAAGGCCCATTTGGCCGCCCTGTTGGATCGGGTGGAGCACGGCGAAAGCCTGGTGATCACCCGACGCAACAAGGCCATCGCCGAGCTCAGGCCCCTCAAGCCACCCTTGCCCTCCCAACCCAGGCCCCTCGGCCAGGCCAGCGATGCGGGAACGCCGATTCCCCAGGCCTTTTTTGAGCCCCTCTCTGCCGAGCTGCAGCAGGCCTTTGAAGGGCTTGGCTCATGAGCTCAGGGCTGCTGCTCGATACCTGCACGTTTTTGTGGATGGTGCGCACGCCCAACGACCTCTCACCGGCCGCCCGCGCCGCCGTGGTCGATCCCAGCCGCCCCGTCTTCTTGAGCGTGGTGAGCCACTGGGAAATTGGGGTCAAAAACCAAATTGGTCGCCTGGCTTTACCCGATGAACCCGGCAGCTACGTCCGCAGGGAGCGGGCACGGCATGGGATTGAAAGCCTCAGCCTCGAAGAGGACGCCATCGATCACCTCAGCAAGCTGCCCGACCTGCACGGCGATCCCTTTGATCGAATGTTGATCTGCCAGGCGATCGAGCATGGCCTCACGATCGTGACCCCGGATGCCGCCATCCAGCGTTATCCCGTGCGGGTGCTGTGGTGATCTGAGCTCGCTCAGGCGGCCCGATCCTGATCAACCCCCAAAGCACCAGGAAACAGACCAAACAACTCCCGGCAGAACTGCTGTAGAGCCTTGGTAACTGCGGGATGGGGCAGGTGGCTGCCGGAGGGCTGCCAATCCCCCATGCTGGCCAGCCGCCAGCGCTCGGATTCATAGGTGAGGCCGCGGATCAACACCCCCAACAGCCGGGGCCGGCCGCCTGCAGGGGCCGATTCCAATTGCAACTGCACCAACAGCGAGCGGCACTCCAGCCGGGGGCTCCAACCGGGGAAATGGAACGAGAGATCCAGGCTCTCCGCCTGGGCGAATTCACGGGTGAGGGGATCGTCGCGCCAGGGGCTGAGATTGGCGCGGGCATCGGGAAAGTGGCCCCGAAACAGGGCCGCCACCGAGGCGATCGCCTGGGCCAAGTCCAAGGATTGGGCCTGGTCGGAGGCATTCATGGCGTTCTCCGTGAGCAGAACCCTTGATGGGTAAAACCTAGGCTCACCCCATCGCCAATGCAGCAGCCATGGTCACCAGTTCCGCTGGGCAGTACGACAAGCTCACCGCCCCCACCAGCGGCACGGCGATCCGCTTTGAGGACGGTCGCCCGGTGGTGCCGAACGATCCGATCATTCCCTTCATCCGCGGCGACGGCACCGGCGTCGACATCTGGCCCGCCACCCAGCGGGTGCTCGATGCGGCCGTGGCCCAGGCCTACGGCGGCGAGCGGCGGATCGAGTGGTTCAAGGTGTTGGCCGGCGATGAGGCCTGCGAGCTCTACGGCACCTACCAGTACCTGCCCGAGGACACCCTCGAAGCGATCCGCACCTACGGCGTGGCCATCAAGGGCCCCCTCACCACCCCGATTGGCGGCGGCATTCGCTCCTTGAATGTGGCCCTGCGCCAGATCTTTGATCTCTATTGCTGCGTACGGCCCTGCCGCTACTACGCCGGCACCCCCAGCCCCCACAAGCGGCCCCAAGACCTCGATGTGATCGTCTACCGGGAAAACACCGAAGACATCTACATGGGGATCGAGTGGGAGGCCGATGACCAGGTCTGCCTCGACCTGATCGAGCACCTCAACACGGTGGTGATCCCGGCCAACGGCAAGCTCGGCAAGCGCCAGATCCCGGCGGGATCAGGAATAGGCATCAAGCCCGTGAGCAAGCACGGCAGCCAGCGCCACATCCGCAAAGCCATTCAGCACGCCCTGCGCCTCGAGGGCAACAAGCGCCACGTGACCCTGGTGCACAAGGGCAACATCATGAAATTCACCGAGGGCGCCTTCCGCGACTGGGGCTATGAGCTGGCCACCGGCGAATTCCGCGCCGTGTGCATCACCGAGCGGGAAAGCTGGATCCTCGACAACCTGGAACGGGACCACTCCCTTAGCAGCGAGGACAACGCCCGCCTGATCGAGCCGGGCTACGACAGCCTCACCCCCGAGAAAAAAGAAGCGATCTGCGCCGAGGTGAAGGCCGTGGTCGATGGCATCGGCGAAAGCCACGGCTATGGCAAGTGGAAGTCGATGGTGCTGGTCGATGACCGCATCGCCGACAGCATCTTCCAGCAGATCCAGACCCGGCCCCAGGAGTATTCGGTGCTCGCGACACTCAACCTCAACGGCGACTACATCTCCGATGCGGCAGCGGCTGTGGTGGGCGGATTGGGCATGGCCCCCGGCGCCAACATCGGCGACAACGCCGCCATCTTCGAAGCTACCCACGGCACGGCCCCCAAGCACGCCGGCCTGGATCGCATCAACCCCGGCTCGGTGATCCTGAGCGGCGTGATGATGCTCGAATTCATGGGCTGGCAGGAAGCCGCCGACCTGATCACCAAGGGGATCAGTGCCGCCATCGCCGGCGGTGAGGTCACCTACGACCTGGCCCGGCTGATGGAACCCCGGGTGGAGCCGGTGAGCTGCTCCGGCTTTGCCGAAGCCGTGATCAGGCACTTCTGAGCCCGGGCGCCACACTGGTCCCCATGATCAGCAGCACGGCAAAGCCCCTCACGACTGCAAGCGACCCCTGCGTGCACTGCGGCTTCTGCCTGCCCAGCTGCGCCAGCTACCGGGTGCTGGGCACGGAGATGGATTCGCCCCGGGGCCGGATCCATGCCCTCAAGGCGATTGCAGCCGGTGAGCTCCAGCTCGATGCCACGGTGGCCAGTCATTTCGACAGCTGCCTGGGCTGCTTTGCCTGCGTCACGGCCTGCCCATCGGGGGTGCGCTACGACGAACTGCTGGAAGCCACCCGGCCCCAGCTGAACGCGCCGGAGTTGCGCAGTTCCAGCCAAACCCTGTTGCGCAGGGCCCTCTTAGCCCTGCTGCCCTACCCCCAGCGGCTGCGGGCTCTGCTGCAAGCCCTGCGCGGCTATGCCCGCTCGCCCCTGCAGTCCCTGGTGCGCCGCAGCGGCCTGCTCCAGCTGGGCGGCGGCTCCTTTGCAGCGATGGAGCGGCTCTTACCCGAGCTCCCGGAGGAAGCCTTCCACGACGGCTTCCCGGTGGTGACTCCTCCCCTGGGAGCGCGCCGCTACCGGGTGGGCCTGGTGCTCGGCTGCGTGCAGCGGGTGTTTGATCCGGCGGTGAACGCTGCGGCGGTGCGGGTCCTGGCCGCCAACGGCATCGAAGTGGTGATTCCAACGGCCCAGGGCTGCTGCGGAGCCGTGACCCACCACCAGGGCGAAACGGCCCAAACCCAAGAGCTGGCAGGCGAGCTGATCGACAGCCTGGAATCGGTGGTGGGGCCGGGCAAACCCGCCGGCACCGAACCCCTGGATGCGGTGCTGGTGGCCGCGTCGGGCTGCGGCCACACCATGAAGGCCTATGGCACGATCTTGGCCAGCCAGCCGGCCTGGGCCAAACGGGGTTCAGGCTTCGCCGGCCAGGTGTTCGACATCCAGGAATTCCTGGCCCAGGTGGGCCTCAGCGAAAGCTTCCAAGCCGGCCTCCAGCCGCTTACCCACCCCGATGGCAGCCCCGCCAGCGCCGAGCAGCCGCTGAAGCTGGCTTACCACGATGCCTGCCACATGCTCCACGGCCAGGGCATCCGCGATCAGCCCCGTGACCTGCTGGCCGCCATCCCCCACATCCAGCTGCGCGAAGCCATGGAAGCGGGCGTGTGCTGCGGCAGCGCCGGCATCTACAACCTGGTGCAACCCACGGAAGCCGCCGAACTGGGCCAGATCAAGGCCGCCGACCTCTCCGCCACCGGCGCCGACTGGGTGGCCTCCGCCAACATCGGCTGCAGCCTGCAGATCCGCCAACACATGGGTGCCGCGCCGCGGCCTATCCCGGTGGCCCACCCGATGCAGCTGCTCGATTGGAGCTTTAGGGGCGTAGCTCCCTCCCTTCCATCAACCCCCAAGCGGCCCTAAGGGTTTCGGAATCGCCAAGATTTCCAGGAAAGGTGAGCACGGGCAAGCCAGCCACCACCCCTTGGCTGGGGGTGAGCACCAGCGACAGACCCGGCAGCAACTGCCCCTGGAGCTCCACCCGCGCCAGGGCCAGGCCATCGGCCAGCAGGGTGTGGGTGGTGATGCCGCCCTTGCTGATCAGGTAACCCAGTTGGGGGGCCAGGGCCGCCGCCAGCCGGGCCATCAATGCCGCCAACTCCAAACCCAGCCGCCGCCGCTCCGCGGCCAATCGGCACTGCATCTCTCCCCGGCTGGTGAACAGCACCGGCGTCTGACCCGCCGCCAACACGCCCTGCAGCTGCTCCAGCCAGGCCTGCTCAAGCGACGCGAGCATCTCCAGGGGAACGGGCCCCTCCAGCACCCGGGCCAGCTTGGCAACGGCGATCTCCACCCCGCCGCAGCCGGGTTCCGCCAGGAGCACTTCGAGCTGGGCATCGGCCAACGGCACATGGGAGCCCACCAGCACCAGCCCGGGCAGGGGCGCTCCGCCAACATCCACCCGCCGCAACTGGGCCAGGCCCGCTGGAGCGAGCGGTTGGGGCGGCAATTGGGCCAGGGCCTCAATCCAACTGGCAGCGGATTGGGAGAGGAACCGCCGCGGCCGGCCCCAGGGTTCGGCGGCAGATGGCGCCGTGAGCTCCCGCACCGCAGCGGCTAAGGCCCCAAGCTGCTGCGGCCGCTCCGCATCCACGGCCACGCAGCGATTGCCCTCCAGCCCAGCTAAGCGCTGGAGAAGGTCCTGAAAACTGCCCTGGTCGAAACCTCCCTGCTGAGGCCCAGCCTCAAGAGATTCCTCCAACTCCTCGAGCCCCACCAGCTCCACCTGGCCAGCGGGAATGCGGCCCGCCGTTTTTTCGGCCACCCAATCGGGCAAAAAGCTGGTGCCGTAGCCAAACAGGCCATCACGGCCAAAGGCACTGGTGTGCACCGGCTCGCCGTGCAGCAGGTGCACCCCCGCCACCGTGGTGCGGCCGCCCTGCAAAAAGGCAGGCACCAAAAACGTGGCATCAAAGGGGCCGAGTTCGGCCTCGAGCCCGTCCACTTCCACAGGGAAATGGCCCCGCAGGGTGGAATCGCCGCGGCTCACGACCAACCAGTGATCGATCCCTGGAGCATCAGGGGCCGCGGCAGCATCCAGCTCGGCCATGGCCCCCTTCAGGGCCCGAGCAATCTCCTGAACCCGCACGGCCGCCGCCTCGGGCGCCAAAGCCCGGGTGTTGGCCAGCACAAACAGCAACGGCGAGGGGTACGCCAGACCCTCGAGCAGGGTGGCCCGATCCCATTGCAGTAGCAGGGGACAGCTGTGCACCGTTTGGGATCCGGTGGGGTCGTCATCGAGGACGACGATCTTGAAGCGACCGGCCATGGCACCATCGTGCCGTGATGACCCCTGAGCCCAGCGAGCTGCAGGAGCTGGTGCGCACGCTGCATCAGCAGGCCGCGCCCTGGCTGCCCGCCGGGTTGGGCAGCCGCCTGGATTGGGGGCCCCAAGTGAGCCCCGGCAGCGCGGTGGTGAGCTGCCAAAAGCTGAACCAAATCCTGGAGCACAGCCCCGGGGATTTCACCGTGCGGGTACAGGCCGGCACACCACTGGTAGAGCTTCAAGAGACCCTGGCCCACCACAGGCAGTGGTTGGCGGTGGATTCCCCCTGGGGCCAACCCAGCCAGGGCAGTGTCGGGGGCCTGGTGGCCCGGGGGCTGGCCGGGGGCTTCCGGCAGCGCTATCTGGGCATCCGCGATCAGGTGATTGGCATCAGCCTGCTGCGGGCCGATGGCACCGCCGCCAAGGCCGGCGGCCAGGTGGTGAAAAATGTGGCCGGCTACGACCTGATGCGTCTATTGGCCGGCAGCTGGGGCTCCCTGGCCCTTATCACCGAGATCAACCTGCGCACCCTGCCCATCCCGCCCGAGCGCCGGGGCCTGTGGATCACCGGTGAGCTCGATGGCCTGGCAACGCTGAGCCAGTGGCTGCTGGCATCGAGCCTGAGCCCGGAGCGGGTGGATTGGCAGCGGCAGGGTCCTGGCCCCTGGGGGCTGCTGATCAGCCTGGCCAGCATCAGCAGCCCCACCCTGGCCGAGCAAATCAGCTGCCTGCAAGCGAAGGCGGCCGGCGTTGGCCTAGGGGCCGAAGAGCTCGAGCGTGATGCCCTCGCAGCCCGCGAAGCCCAGGCCCGCGGACCTACGCCAAGCGACAGCCTCGCCAACCCAACGGACCCAACCAACCCAGCCTGGCTACTGCGGTTGGGGGTGAAGCCCAACGGTTGCGCCGAACTGCTTAAGGAGCTCAGCCGGCCAAACCTGGAGGCCCTGGGCGCGGTGATCAGCGCCGGCAGTGGCTTGGGTTACGCCTGGGCGAGTGCGGCCGATCTGCCCAACTACAAGGCCGAAGCCCTGCGGCGGCTCTGTCACCAGCTCGGCGGCTACCTCAGCGTGCTCAAGCAGCCAGCCGCGTGCGACCTGCCGGCCTGGCTTGACGCCCCGTCCAGGCCGATGGTGGAGGCGATCAAACGCCAATTCGATCCCAAACAGCAGCTGGCCCGGGGCCGCCTGCCGGGGGTTCAACCCACGCCGGCCCTGTAGGTGCAGGCGAGCTCCAGGGTCTCGCCGGGTGGCACCTGCAGCAGCCGATCGCCGCTAGCCATGGCACCCCGCGGGGCTGTCCAGGGCTCTAGACACACCATCGGCCGGGGAGGTTCTGTCCAGACCACGGCCAGATCCAAGGGCGCCTGGGTTTCCATCGCAATCCAACGGCCCCCTGCAGGAGCGGCGGAATCCACCAAGCGCACGGCGCTGCTGGGGTGGGCCAGGAAATCCACCCCCGTGGTCAACCGCTCCAGCTGGCCGGCGGTGGCCGCCTCGGCCATGGGGATGTGGTCGAAGCAGCGCTCGGGCAGGCCTTCCAGGCGAACGGCCGCCAGATCCTGCACCGCAAAGTAGGGATGGAGCCCCAGGCTGAAGGGCAAGGGTTGCGCGATCACCCCACCCGCAGAAGCGCCATCAACCGCAGAGGTGTTGCTGACGCGGGCGGTGATCGCCAGGCAGCCGGGCGTCAGGCGGTAGTCCAGCTCCAGGGTGAAGGCATGGGGAAACACCGCCCGGGTGGCGTCGGTGTCCACCAAGCTCAGACGCACACCAGGCCCGGCAGAAGCTCCAGCAGCAGCGGCGAGTTCCTCGAGCTGCCAGGGCAGATCCCTGGCAAAGCCGTGCTGGGGCAGGGGGCTGCCGGGGAGTCCGCCGCAGATCGGAAACAGCACCGGGATGCCGCCGCGGATGGATTTGGTGGGGTCGGCGTAGCGCTCGGCATCGAAGTAGAGCCACTCCTCGCCGCCACTGCGCCAACCCGTGACCAGGCCGCCCCGCTCAGGCACGATCCGCAGCTCATCACCGGTGGCCGTGGTGGATGACCAATGGGGGTAGGGCTCAGAGCGCTGCTGCAGGAACGGGGTGCTGGGGGTCATCGGAGGAGGGCTGCTCAGAAGTGGGCTGAGGAGTGAGCTCTGGGCTCGGCTCAACCGTAGCCAGGGCAGCCAGCCACTCCAACAGCGCCCGGTTCACCTGCTCTGGCACCTCATCGTGGGGGCAGTGGCCCGCCTCGAGCACCACTTCGGTGGTGTTGGCTGGGGCATGGCGCTGGAAGGCGCCGCGCCGGCCGGCCGCATTGATCCAGGGATCGCGGATGCCCCAGAGCAGCAGCAGCGGGCAGGTGAGCTGGGCAAACAGCTCATCGAGGGGCTGACCTTTCGGGATATCGAACACGGTGCGGAACACCCCAAAGGCGCCAGGATCCAGGGAGGGCAGGCGAATCGCCTCCACCAGGGCCTCATCCACGTTGGTTTTATCGATGTACACCTGGTTGAGGGTGCGGCGAATTGTGGTCGGCCGGCGCAGGTTTTCAAACAGGATCCGCTGCAGCACGGGGCTTTTGAACAGGGCACCGCCGATGGTCTGGCGGGCAATCTTGCCCCAACCCTTAGGCGGAGCCTGCTCATCACTGAAGGGCCCCGCCGCATTCAGCAGCACCACCCCGGCCGCCTGATCCCCCAGGGCCGCTCCGGCCGCCAGGGCGGCAAACCCGCCGAGGGAATTGCCCACCAGCACCGTGGGCCGGCCAATGCGTTCGGCCACATAGGCGCAGAGTTGGCCAGTCCAGAGGGCGCCGCCATAGGCGAGCTCGGCCGGTTTGGCGCTGCGGCCAAAGCCCAGCAAATCAATGGCATGCACCTCGTGGTGCTCAGAAAGGACGGGGATGTTGTGGCGGAAGTGGTCGGTGGAGGCGCCAAAGCCATGCACCAGCAGAATCGCTGGCCCGATGGGCTCCTGCGGCGCCCGGCTCAGGCTGTGCACGGGGTGGCCCAGGTGACTCCAGCTTTCAGACCCCATGTCGCCCACGAACAATCCCCCGCCAACAACAGCGCTGGAGGCGATGCTAGGCAGATCTTGTGAGCCCATGGCTCAGGCGCTCCCTTGGCCGTTCCACCCCCCGATTGGCTGCCCTTCCTGCCAGGCATGGGCCTGTGGGCCCTGGCCCTGTATTTGCCCCTGAGCCTGCCCCTGGCGCGGTTCGAAGCGGTGCTGGCTGCCGGAACCCTGCCCGAATCGGCCCAACAACTCCTGCTGGCGGCCACCAGCCTGCTGCTCGCCCTGGCCGTGGGGGTGGTGGTGGATCTGGGCTTGAGCTGGGCCCTGGGACCCAGTTGGGCCAGCAGCATGGGCTTGATCGCCGCGGGCTGGGGGCTGTTTACAGCGCTCGCCAGTCGAGCCAGGGAAGACCAGGAATGATCGCCGGGGTGCCCAGCCGGTAGGCGATGTAATCCGGATGCACCAGCACCAGCTGGCGCTCCTCCCGCCGGGCCTTGCCCCCCAGCAGGGCGCAAAGGGCTAGCAGCAGCGCCAGGTGCAACAGGCTGCCCAGGGCCAGGGTGACCCCGAGCGAGCAGATGAGAACCGCCTGATACAGCGGGTGGCGGCAACGGTCATAGGCCCCCTGGGTCACCAGGGCAGCCCCCGGCATCGGATCGGGCAGGGGGGTGAGGCTGGGCCCAAGCCGCCAAAAGGCCTGGATCGCCAGAAGGATGCCAATGCCAAACAGAATCAAGCCAGAGAGGGCCACGGGCAGGGGCCAGGCATAGCCCCAGGCCCCGGGGGCCGGATAGGGGGGCAGCAGGTGGGCGGCGATCAGGGCCAATTGGGCCAGCAGCCACCACTCGCCATGGCGGTTGTCGAACCATCCCCCCCAGCTCAAGCCCCAGTGGCTGGGATCAAAGCGGGGACTGAACTTAGGCGGCCTGTTCGGCACCGGCGGCTTGCTTGGAAAGCACCAGTCTGAGCAGGATCGGCGCCAGGAAGGTCGTGCCAATCACCATCAGCAAAATCGCCGCCTCCAAGGGGGGAGTGAGCAGGCCGGCCTGGGTGCCCAGGCCCAGGAAAATCAAACCCACTTCGCCCCGGGGCAGCATCCCCAAACCCACCACCAGGCGGTTGGTTTTCTCAGCGCTGATGTAGCTCCAGCCCGAGGCCACCTTGCCCACAATCGCCACGGTGAGCAGGAAGGCAGCCACGATCAGGCCCTCGCGGTTTTCGGGCTGCATGGGATTGAGCACCGAGAGATCCATGCCGGTACCGATCAGCACAAAGAAGATCGTGGCGAACAGGGCCACCAGGGGCTTTACCGCAGCCTGGATGGCATGGGTGTGCTTGGAGCTGCTCAGGATCAGGCCCGCCGCAAAGGCGCCCAGGGCCGCCTCCAGGCCAATGGCCTGGGCCGTGAAGCAACAGAGCGAGAGCACCACAAACGATGCCACCACCACTTCGCCCGGGGCCTTGAGCCGGTCGAGCAGCCAATCAAAAGCTGGGGCCGCCGTGCGGCTCAACACCAACGACACCACCACAAAGGCAGCTGCGGCGGTGACCAATTTGACGATCGGGCCAAAACTGAAGCCGGCGCCGCCGGCCAACGCCACCACCACCGCCAGGATCACGATGCCGAGGATGTCGTCGAGCACGGCCGCCCCAATCACGGTTTGGCCTTCCTTGGTTTTTAAAAACTTCAGCTCGCCAAACACGCTGGCGGTGATGCCAATGCTGGTGGCCGTCATGGCGGCGCCGGCAAAGATCGCCGGAATCAGCGGCACATGGAAGAGGTAGAAGAGGCCCAAGGTGCCGAGGGCGAAGGGCAACACCACCCCGGTCAAGGCCACCGTGGTGGCCTGCAGGCCCACCGCCACCAGCTCATCGAGTTCGCTCTCCAGGCCCGTGAGGAAGAGCAGGGCAAACAAACCGATCTGGGAGACGGCCTGGAGGCTCGAAAAGCCCTCGAGGTAGATGTCCTGCACTTGGGATGGCGTCACATCGGCCAGGGAGGCCAACAGGCCAAGGGCCTCGGAGTTGAGTTGGGCATGGGTTTCGGGGGGCACGATCAAGTGCAGGCCTGAAACACCGATCAGCACCCCGGCCACCAATTCCCCCAGGATCGTGGGCAATTGGATCCGCACCATCAGCTCCGCCATGGCCCGAGCGGCCACGAAGATCACCAAAAACTCGGCCATGGCGATCAGGGTTTCGGCCACCTCCACCCCGTGGTTACCGCCCACCTCAAGCAACAACGCCGGCACGTCCATGGCCCATCTGTGGTGAGCGTGACCTTAAAGGGAGAGCCCTAAAAACCGCCGCTAGGCTCGATCCAAGGGTCTGAAGCACGGCATGGCAGCGCAGCGCGATCTGGAGGCACTTGATGCCTGGTGGCGGGCTGCCAACTACCTGGCGGTGGGGATGATCTACCTGCAGGACAACCCCCTGCTGGCCGAACCGCTGCGGCCCGAGCACATCAAAAACCGGCTGTTGGGCCACTGGGGATCCAGCCCGGGCCAGGCCTTCATCTGGGCCCATGCCAACCGGGTGATCCGCGAGCACCAGCTCGAGATGATCTACCTCTCAGGACCAGGCCATGGGGCACCGGGGGTGCTGGGGCCCACCTATCTGGATGGCTCCTACAGCGCCATCTATCCGGACAAATCCCAAGACAAAGCTGGGCTGGGGCGCTTTTTTAAGCAGTTTTCTTTCCCCGGCCACATCGGCTCCCACTGCACCCCGGAAACGCCCGGCTCGATCCACGAGGGGGGCGAATTGGGCTACGTGCTCTCCCATGCCTGCGGGGCCGTGTTCGACAACCCGGAGCTGATTGCCCTGGCCTGCGTGGGCGATGGCGAAGCGGAAACCGGGCCCCTCGCCACCTCCTGGCACATCAACAAATTTCTGAATCCCGCCAGCGATGGGGCCGTGCTGCCGGTGCTGCACCTCAACGGCTACAAGATCGCCAACCCCACCTTGCTGGCCCGGCTGCCCAAGGCCGAGCTGGAAAGCCTGCTGGTGGGCTACGGCTGGCAGCCGCTCTTTGTGGAGGGCTCCGAGCCCATGGCGATGCACGCCGCCATGGCAAGCGCCATGGACACAGGCGTCCAGCGCATTCAGGCCATTCGCCGCAAGGGCCGCGAACAGCCCCAAAGCGGCCAGGACATCACCAGGCCCGCCTGGCCGATGCTGGTGCTGCGCTCCCCCAAGGGCTGGACGGGCCCAAAAGAGCTGCACGGCCTCAAGCTCGAAGGATTTTGGCGCAGCCACCAGGTGCCCCTGCCCAACCCCAAGCACGACCCGGAGCAGCTGGCCATGCTCGAGGCCTGGCTGAGGGGCTACCGGCCCGAGGAGCTATTTGATGCCAACGGCAGCCTGATTCCTGAGCTGCAGGCGCTTTCACCCACAGGCGATCGGCGCATGGGCTCCAATCCCCACGCCAATGGCGGCCTCTTGATGCGCCCGTTGCAGCTGCCTCCGATCGAGGCCTATGGGGTGGCAATTCCAGGCCCTGGTCAGATCGAGGCCGAAAACACCGCCCCCCTGGGGGAGCTGCTGCGCGATGCGATCGGCCTCAATCCCGATTCCTTGCGCATCTTTGGCCCGGATGAAACGGCTTCCAATCGGCTGCAGGCGATCTACGAACGCAGCAAAAAGGTGTGGATGGAAGAGCTACTCCCGGAAGATGCGGGCGTTGATGGGGCCGGCGGCAGTGAGCTCAGCCGTTTTGGCCGGGTGGTGGAGATGCTGAGCGAGCACACCCTTGTGGGGATGCTCGAGGGCTACCTGCTCACCGGGCGCCACGGGCTGTTCCACACCTACGAGGCCTTCGCCCATGTGATTGCCTCGATGTTCAACCAGCACGCCAAATGGCTGGAGAGCTGCCAGCGCCACGCCCCCTGGCGCGCATCGATTGGGGCCTGGAACTGCCTGATCTCCTCCACCGTATGGCGCCAGGACCACAACGGCTTCACCCACCAGGACCCCGGCTTCATCGATCTGGCCGGCAACAAAAGCGGCGATGTGGTGCGGGTCTATCTGCCCGCCGATGCCAACTGCCTACTGGCCGTGGCCGAGGTGGCCCTGACCGAAACCGATGTCTGCAACATCATCGTGTCCGACAAGCAAGCCCACCTGCAATACCTGGAGTTGGAGCAGGCCCGGGCCCACGTGGCCAAGGGCATCGGCCTGTGGGATTGGGCCTCCAACGACGATGACGGCACAGAAGCTGATGAACCGGATCTGGTGATGGCCTGCGCGGGGGATGTGCCCACCAAAGAAACCCTGGCGGCAGTGAGCATCCTGCGGCGGGAGATCCCCCAGCTGAAGGTGCGGGTGCTGAATGTGGTGAAGCTGTTTGCCCTCACCCAGCCCAGCGAGCACCCCCACGGCCTGAGCGACCGCGACTTTGATGTGCTGTTCACCACCAACAGGCCTGTTTTGTTCAATTTCCACGGTTATCCGTGGTTAATTCATCGCCTCACCTACCGGCGCACCAACCACGCCAACTTTCACGTGCGCGGCTACAAGGAGCGGGGAAACATCAACACTCCCCTGGAGCTGGCGATGAACAACCAAATCGATCGCTTCAATCTGGTGATCGATGCGATTGATCGGGTACCCAGCCTGGGCTCCCGGGCCGCCCACCTGAAAGAGCGGATGCGGGAAGCGATCCTGGCCAACCGCCAGTACGCCCACCGCCACGGCATGGACGCCCCGGAGATCACCAATTGGCGCTGGGAGGCAGCGAACCCATGACCACCACACCAATCGGCCTAACCCCAATGGGCGAACACAAACCCAGCAACCTGCGCCTGCCCACCCCCGGCTGCTACGCCGATCCCGACCGCAGCGGGCTGACGGCGGAAGACGTGTTCGACGGCATGACCGAGCACCTCTTCTACACGCTGGGCAAGCTCGCCCCCACCGCCAGCCGCCACGACCTGTACATGGCGCTCAGCTACGCCGTGCGCGACCGGCTGATGACCCGCTATCTCGCCGGGATTGAGGCGATCAGCGCCGCCCCCACCCGGGTGGTGGCCTACATGTCTGCGGAATTTTTGATTGGCCCCCAGCTGGGCAACAACCTGCTGATGCTCGGCATCCAGACAGAAGCGGCCGAAGCCTTGCGCCGCTTTGGCATCAACGACATCAACGACATCCTCGATGTGGAGGAGGAGCCGGGCCTGGGCAATGGCGGCCTGGGGCGTCTGGCGGCCTGCTTCCTGGAATCGCTGGCATCGCTGGAGATCCCGGCCACCGGCTACGGCATCCGCTACGAATTCGGCATCTTCGACCAGCTGATCCGCGATGGCTGGCAGGTGGAGATCACCGATAAATGGCTGAAATCGGGTTGGCCCTGGGAGATCCCCCATCCGGATCAGGCCTGCTTTGTGGGCTTTGGCGGCCGCACCGAGAGCTACAAAGACGACGACGGCACCTACCGGGTGCGCTGGATCCCGGCTGAGCACGCCATCGGCATCCCCCACGACGTACCGGTGCTGGGCTATCGGGTGAACACCTGCGACCGGCTGCGGCTGTGGCGGGCCGATGCCACCGAGAGCTTTGATTTCTATGCCTTCAACATCGGCGACTACTACGGCGCCGTGGAAGAGAAGGTGGGCTCGGAAACCCTCTCCAAAGTGCTCTACCCCAACGACGGCACCGATGAAGGCCGCAGGCTGCGGCTGAAGCAGCAGCACTTCTTTGTGAGCTGCTCACTCCAAGACATGATCCGCAGCCTCGATGCCCGGGGCATTCCGATCAGCGACTTCCCCGACCACTGGGCGGTGCAGCTCAACGACACCCACCCCTCGATCGCGGTGGCCGAGTTGATGCGACTACTGATCGACGACAAGCACCTGGATTGGGATGCCGCCTGGAGCATCACCTCCAGATCCCTGGCCTACACCAACCACACCCTGCTGCCCGAGGCCCTGGAGAAATGGGGCTTGCCGTTGTTTGGTTCCCTGCTGCCTCGGCACCTGGAATTGATCTACGAGATCAACCGCCGCTTCCTACAACAGGTGCGCCTGAAGTACCCCGGCAACAACGAGATCCTGGCCAAGGTGTCGATCATTGATGAAGACGGCACCAAGGCCGTGCGCATGGCCAATTTGGCCACGGTGGCCTCCCACCACATCAATGGGGTAGCGGCCCTGCACAGCGACCTGGTGAAGAGCGAGCTGTTCCCGGAGTTTGCGGCGCTCTGGCCCGAGAAATTCACCAACGTCACCAATGGGGTGACGCCCAGGCGCTGGGTGGCCCTGGCCAACCCCCAGCTCTCGGCCCTGCTCAACGAATCAATTGGCGACGGCTGGGTCAAGGACCTCGATCAGCTGAAGCAATTGGAGCGCTTCGCAGGCGACAGCGCCTTTCTGGAGCGCTGGGGCGCCACCAAACGGGCGGTGAAAACCGATCTGAGCAACTACATCCACCGCCACAGCGGCGTGCATGTGGATCCCAGCTCCCTGTTTGACGTTCAGGTGAAGCGCATCCACGAATACAAGCGCCAGCACCTCAATGCCCTGCAGGTGATCGCCCAATACCTGCGCATCAAAAATGGCACTGCGGCGAACAGCGCCCCGCGCACGGTGATCTTTGGCGGCAAGGCGGCGCCGGGTTACACGATGGCGAAACTGATCATTCGCTTCATCAACGGCATCGCCGAAACGGTCAACGCCGATCCGGATATGGAGGGCCTGCTGCGGGTGATTTTCCTAGCCGACTACAACGTGAAGCTGGGCGAGCGGGTGTATCCGGCCTCCGATCTCTCGGAGCAGATCTCAACCGCCGGCAAGGAAGCCTCCGGCACGGGCAATATGAAATTCGCCATGAATGGGGCCCTCACGATCGGCACCCTCGATGGCGCCAACGTGGAAATCCGCGAGCAGGTGGGGGCTGAAAACTTCTTCCTGTTTGGCAAAACCGCCGAGGAAATTTCAGCCCTGGGCCAGGAGGGCTACCGCCCCTGGGAGCTAATTGGCTCGATGCCGGAGCTCACCGAAATCCTGCGGCTGATTGAGCAGGGACATTTCAGCAACGGCGATGGCGATCTCTTCCGGCCGCTGCTGCAAAACCTCACCGGCAGTGATCCCTTCTTTGTGCTTGCCGACTTCAACGACTACCTGCGGGCCCAGGGAGCGGTGGATCAGGCCTGGGCCGATCGGCCCCTGTGGAACCGGATGTCGCTGCTGAATACGGCCCGCGCTGGCTTTTTCTCCTCGGATCGCTCGATCAAGGAGTACGCCCAGCGCATTTGGAAGGCCGAGAGCTACCCGATCACAATCAGCTGCGACATGGATTAATCCGAAATGGACTAACCCCGGGCATTCCCCGGGAATCCGTTAACCCGGGAGGTCTGGGGTTTGGTGGAGCAAGCGGTTGAGCCGCAACCGGTCGGCGTTGAGTGGATCGGGGGCAAGTTCGCCGGCGAGCTCGCGGAACTTTTGCTCCACCTGGTCGGGCACGCGCACGTCAAAGATGCGCTCCATCAAGGCCTCAATCGAGAAGAGGTGGGCGTTGATGTTCTCCAGGTCGGCCATGGCCTGCTGGAGGGGATCGGCTTCATCGGCGCCCTGGCCGCCATTGGCTGCGGATCCGGCGGGGGCTGCTTCGCGGCCGTGGGGCGTGGCGAGCTGGGACGGAGAGGAGGAGTCCGAGGCTGCATCCGCAGCGGATTCAGATGATTCTTGCTGCTTTTGCAGCTCTTCCATCACCCGGCCGGCCAGGGTGCGGAAGGATTGCAGAGCAGCCCAACTAAGCTCCTGCTGCTGGCGCAGGGTGGGATTCTCACGGATCAATCGGTCGTGTTCCCGATAAAACCGTTGGCAATCAGGGCATTGGCAGGGCTCTTCTGGCACCGCACTCCCTAGTGCTCACGAACCCCATCATGGCACCCGAGCAGCCCGTCAGGCGGCGAGGGGACCCTCGTGCCAGTCTTCATCCTGCTCACTGGCGGCGGGCAGGGGGATTTCGATCGAGCTCACCACGTTGATCACGTCACGCAGGCGCATCGAATCGGCAAACCAGCCCATGGCCTGCTCCACATCGCCGCCCTTCTCAGCGTCGGTGGCCTGCTCTTCGTGGGCTTCGGCGAGCAGGGCGAGCCAGCAAAGGCAGCGGGCCTGCACCACCGAAAGGTCGAGCTCGGCGGGCTGGCTATCAGCAATGCGTTCACTTTCCTGTTGCACCAGCAGGCGCAGGCGCAGGTCGTGGAGCTGGGTCATCCCGGTCTGACGACTGATCCAACGCTAGCTGGAGTGGCCGAACTGGGGAAGGGCACTACTGGTAGTGCTGGATACCCTTAGGAGCGCAGGTTCCACTCAACGGGGCTGGCGGGACTCGAACCCACGACCTACGGTTTAGGAAACCGTCGCTCTATCCGGCTGAGCTACAGCCCCACGCCAGGCATTATCCCCGTTGGCCAGGCGGGCATGATGGATCCCGAAAGCAGGCGAGGTGGTCGCAATCAAGCTGGCCAGGTCTTCGGGCCCGGTTCAGGCTTGGTTGAGGAAAGTCCGGGCTCCCCAATGGCCAGGCTTGCTGGGTAACGCCCAGTGCGGGTGACCGTGAGGAGAGTGCCACAGAAACACACCGCCGATGGCCCGGGCTTGCCCGTGGCACAGGCAAGGGTGCAAGGGTGCGGTAAGAGCGCACCAGCAGCATCGAGAGGTGCTGGCTCGGTAAACCCCAGCCGGGAGCAAGGCCCAGGGACAACGGTTGGCCATGGCACCAGTCCCGCTCACAGTGCGCCGCTCGAGGCCGCCGGTAACGGCGGTCCCAGACAGATGACCATCCCCAACGCCCCGCGCTTCGGCGCTGGGCTGCGGAGAACAGAACCCGGCTTATGTCCTGCTTTCACCCCTTTCTCCCCCGCTGAGCTCCATCCCGCCATGAAGCCAGGCCGCCTCGAGCAACTGGTTGCCTTCCTGGGCCAGCTGGGCCTGGACCCCACAGCCCCAGGGGGGCCTTGCGTGGACGCCGAGTCGCTAGCGGCCGTGGAAGAGGCCCTCAGCCACAGCTCAGCGGGCCTGGCGATCAACCACGAACAGCTCGAATTTCTTGGCGATGCCGTACTGCGGCTGGCAGCTTCCGTGTATCTGGAGCAGCACCACAAGAGCCTCAGCGTGGGCCGCCGCTCGGCCCTGCGGGCCCAACTGGTGAGCGACCGCTGGCTGGCCGATCTGGGCGAACACTGCGGCATCGAAAGCGTTCTGCACCTGGGCCCAATGGCCCTAGGGGATCAAGCGGGCCAGGCCACCGTGCGGGCCGAATGCACCGAAGCCCTGATTGGCGCCATCTACTGCGCCTGGGGGGGCAGCCAGGGCGGGCTGGAGCCCGTGCTGCACTGGCTAACGCCCCATTGGCAGCGGAGCGCCGCCGAGCTGGAGGCCGATCCCGACCGCCACAACTGGAAATCGGGCCTGCAGGAATGGAGCCAGGCCCAAGGCCTGGGCCTTCCCAGCTACCGCTGCGAAGAACGCAGCCAGGGCCATGCCGACCCCCAACGCTTCTGGTGCGAGGTCACGCTCCCCGGCCAACCAGCCCACCAAGGCTGGGGCCAGTCGCGGCGTGCAGCGGAACAGGATGCGGCCCGAACAGCCCTGGAAGCCTGTCGCAGTTCAGAAGCCTGTCGCAGCTCAACTGTGGGCGCTTGAAACCTCAGACCTGTTCGAGGGTTTTGAGGGGCATGGTGACCAGCTTGTCCCAGTTGCCGCCTTCAAACAGCACCGCCGCCTGGACGCCACTGATGCGCTGCACGAAGCCCTTGTAGCCGTTGTAGATCGAGCGGTTATCGCGCACCACCACCGTGGAACCGGGAAGGATCGGAAGGTCGGCCACTGGGATCTCAATCAGAGCGTTGGAAAGCTGCCTTTGGGCATGGCGTCATTATCAGGGGCATCAGGCCCTCTTTTGAAATGGAGCAAAGCGTGGGCATCGATCCAACACAACCCGACGAGTTGATGGTGGTAGGGAAGGTGGTGGGCGCCCAGGGCCTGAAGGGCGAGCTGCGCATCCTGCCCCTCAGCGACTTCCCGGAACGGTTCACCAAGCCAGGCGAGCGCTGGCTGCAGCGCCGTAAGGACCCCGCCCGCCCGATTGAATTACTCTGTGGCCGCCAGCTGCCGGGCAAAGAGTTGTTTGTGGTGCGCTTCGCCGGGATCGATTCCCGCGAAGCCGCCGAGGCCCTGGTGGGAGAGGAACTGGTGGTGAAGGCCAGCGATCGCCCCAAGCTGGCCAAGGGCGAATTCCATCTGCTGGATCTGGTGGGGCTGGAGGTACGGCTGGAGGGGGCCGCCATCGGCACGGTGAGCAACCTGATCCACGCCGGCAACGACCTGCTGGAAATCGATCTCGATGGCCGCCAGGTGCTGATCCCCTTTGTGGAGGCGATCGTGCCGGTGGTGGAGATGGAGCAGGGCTGGATTGGCATCACGCCGCCGCCTGGATTGCTGGATCTTTAAATCCCATAGGGATGCATCACATCCCCCAAGGTGATCGGGAAATCCTTGCTGTTTCGGGTGGCCAAGATCAAGCCGTGACGGCGGGCCGTGGCCAGGATGATCGCGTCGGGCACTTTCAAACCAAGCTGCTGGCGGCAAACCACAGCCATCTCGGCAACCGGCTGATCCAGTTCGAAGCGGGCGAAGCCATCCAGCCAGCTCCTCACCGGCTCAAGCTGATCGGGCTCACAGCCCACCAGCACCTCAATCCAGCTGATCACGCTGATCGCAGAACGCTCCTGGGCTTCGAGCCAGGCCAGCGCCGCCCGGCTTCCTTGCAGGACATCGATCAGCACATTGCTATCCAGCAGCAGTGTCACGGCCGCTGCCACTCCGCGCGCAACTCCGCCTGGATACTGAGGCCGTCCCCAGGACGCTGGCTCCAAAGGCCAAAGACAGCAGCGTGGTTCGGCGTGCACTCCTGCAGCCAGAGTCGCAGGGCCTGGCGGACCCCCTCGGCCCTGGAAATCCCCCGCTGCGAGCAGATCGCATCCAGCTGGAGACGCTCAGGCTCAGGAAGATCAACGATGGTGCGCATGATGATGACGTCATCGAGCGCCGTCATCATGGCGTGACGTGATGCTGCCGGGCTGCAGTGCCCCAAGACTGATCTGGCACCCAAGACTGGGCGAGAGGCGACGACTGACCTTGAATAGCCCGATCACCTCCTCCCCCATGGCCCAGAGCAAGCTCGTCCCCGTCATCCTCTGCGGTGGCACCGGCACCCGGCTGTGGCCGCTCTCTCGGGCGAGTTATCCCAAGCAGTACTGGGCCCTTGCCGGCACTGGCGAGGAGACCCTGCTGCAGCAAACCCAGCAACGGCTCAACGGGCTCGAAGGCCTGGCCCCGCCCCTACTGATCTGCAACGAAGACCACCGCTTCATCGTGGCCGAGCAGATGCGAGAGATCGGCGCTGACCCCGCCGCCATCCTGTTGGAGCCCATGGGCCGCAACACCGCACCCGCCGTGGCCGTGGCCGCCCTGCAAGCCACCGCCCGGGGCGACGATCCCCTGCTACTGGTGCTCGCCGCCGACCACGTGATTCGGGATGCCGCCACGTTTCGCGCCACCATTGCCGCTGGCATCCCTGCCGCTGAAGCCGGCCAGCTGGTGACCTTTGGCATCGTGCCCAATGCCCCGGAAACGGGTTATGGCTACATCGAAGCGGCCGAGCCCCTGGTGGGGGCCCCTGGCCCGGTGCCGATTGCCCGCTTTGTCGAAAAACCCGACCGCGCCACCGCCGAAACCTTCCTGGCCAGCGGCCGTTTCACCTGGAACAGCGGCATGTTCCTGTTCAAAGCCAGCGCGGTGCTCGCCGAGCTCGAACGGCTTGCCCCCGAGGTGGTACTTGCCTGCCGTTCCGCCCACGAACAGGAAGCCGCTGATCTGGAATTTTTGCGCCTGGGCAAGGAAGCCTTTGCCAACTGCCCCAACGTGGCCTTCGACGTGGCCGTGATGGAGCGCACCCAGCTCGGGGCCGTATTGCCGCTGGAGGCCGGATGGAGCGATGTGGGCAGCTGGAGCGCCCTCTGGGAAACCGCCGACCACGATCCCAACGGCAACGTGCTGCGCGGCCGGGTGATCAGCGAGAACACCCGTAACTGCTACCTGCGCAGCGAACACCGGCTGGTGGTGGGGCTTGGCGTGGAAGATCTAGTCGTGGTCGAAACCGATGACGTGGTGCTGGTCGCCCACCGCGATAGGGCCCAGGACATCAAGGGAGTTGTGGGCCAGCTCGAGCGGGAAGGCGCCCGGGAAAGCAAGGCCCATCGCCGCATCTACCGGCCTTGGGGCCATTACGACGGCGTCACCGAAGGCGAGCGCTGGCAGGTGAAAAAAATTGAGGTGAAACCCGGCGCCAGCCTTTCCCTACAAATGCACCACCACCGGGCCGAGCACTGGATCGTGGTGAAGGGCACGGCCGTCGTCGAAAAAGACGGCAGCCAGGAGCTGTTGGGTGAAAACCAGAGCACCTACATCCCCCTGGGCTGCAAGCACCGACTCACCAACCCCGGTCAAATCCCCGTGCAGCTGATCGAGGTGCAAAGCGGGCCCTACCTGGGCGAAGACGACATCGTGCGCTTCGAAGACATCTATGGGCGCAGTGGGGCAACCGCAGCGAAGGCCTGAATGCTGCTGGCCTTGGCTGCGCTGAAGGCGATATTGCCAGCGCAGCTGGCGTGATCGCCGGAAGCCAGCCGACTCCAGCAGTTATTCGACAGTGACGCTCTTGGCCAGGTTGCGGGGTTGATCCACGTCCAGGCCCCGGTGGGCAGCAATGTGATAGCTGAGCAGCTGCATCGGAATCACCGTGAGCAGGGGGCTGAGTAGCTCATCCACCTCCGGTACGGGCAGCAGCACGTCAAACAGCTCCGTATCGGGGCCATGGGGGGCCACCCCAATCAGGCGGGCATCGCGGGCCTTGGCCTCCTGGGCGTTGGAGAGCACCTTGTCGAACACAGCACCTGGCACAGCAATCGACACCACCGGCACCTTGGCATCGAGCAGGGCAATGGGCCCGTGCTTCATCTCACCAGCCGGGTAGCCCTCGGCGTGGATGTAGCTGATCTCCTTGAGCTTGAGGGCCCCTTCCAGGGCAATCGGGTAGTTGATGCCCCGGCCCAGGAAGATCACATCCTGGGTGCCCTCAAATTGGTGGGCCAGCTCAGCGCAGCGGCGGTCGCAATCGGCCACCAGCTGCTCCAACTGCCCGGGAATCGCCCGCAGTTGGGCCGCCAGGGCCTTGAGCTGCTCGGGGTTGCGGCCCGAACGTTCGGCAAAGGCCAAGGCCAGGCCATAGAAGCTCAAGAGTTGGCCCAGGAAGGTTTTGGTGGCGGCCACCCCCACCTCAATGCCGGCGCCGATATCCAGCACCTGATCCACCATCCGGCCCAGGGAGCTCTCGGGGCGGTTGGTGATGCCCAAAAGCCTGGGCGCAAAAGCAGGATCCGCCACCAGCTGGCGCCGGTCCTGCTCCATCGCCAGGGCGGCCAAGGTGTCGGCCGTTTCGCCCGATTGGGTCACGCCAATCGTGAGGGTGTGGGGCGAAAGCGGCGGCGGCGCATAGCGAAACTCGCTCGCATAAAAGACGCTCGTCGGAATGCCAGCAAGCTGCTCCAGCAGATAGGCCCCCACCTGGGCCGCATGGCGACTGGTGCCGCAAGCCAGGATCTGGATCCGCTCGACGCCCTCATACACCGAGTTGTCCAGGGGCAGGGCCACCAGGCCGTTATCGGGTAGGTGGCGCGCCACCCACAGGGCCGCCGTTTCCGGCTGCTCATGGATCTCCTTAAGCATGAAGTGGCGGAAGCTGCGCTTGTCCGCCACGTGCTCAGTGCCGGTGAGCAGGCTGGGGCTGCGCTGCACCCGGCCGCCTGCAGCGTCGTAGAGCTCGATGCCCAAGGGCGTGAGCAGGGCCACCTCGCCGTCTTCCATCGGCAGGATCGTGCGGGTGAACCCCGCCAGGGCCGGGGTATCGCTGGCACAAAGGAATTCCCCCTCACCCAAGCCAATCAATAGAGGCGCAGCCTTACGCGCCACCACCAAAGCGCCGGGGGCCTGGGCCCACACCACCGCCAAGGCATAGGCCCCATGCAACAGCGGCAACACCTCCTGCACCGCCTGCAGCAACAGGCTGCCACTGGCAATCTTGCCGCCACCTCCGGCGCCACCCCCCTGCAGCCGCCCCAACTGGCGGGCCAGCAGGTGGGGAATCACCTCCGTATCCGTTTCCGAAAGGAAGACCACGCCTTCGGCCTGGAGCTCTTCTTTGAGGCTGCGGTAGTTCTCGATGATTCCGTTCTGCACCACCGCCAACTCACCGCTGCCATCGAGGTGGGGGTGGGCGTTGCGCTCTTCCGGCTTGCCATGGGTGGCCCAACGGGTGTGGCCAATGCCGCAGTGGCCCTGGGCCCCCTGGGCCTCGTAGCGGGCCGTGAGGTTCACAAGTTTGCCCTGGGCCTTGAGGCAGTGGAGCTGGCCGTCCTCACCAATGGTGGCAATGCCCGCCGAGTCATAGCCGCGGTATTCGAGCTGCCGCAACCCCTCCAACAACTGGGAAGCCGCTTCCCGCGAACCAATCAGGGCAACGATGCCGCACATAGGGGCGAAACGAGGAGCGAAACAAAACAAAAAGCCCGGCACGGGGCCGGGCTTGAGCCTATGGGAACTTGGACGAGATCATGACGAGCTTGCGGCCCAAAAGGAGCCCAGGCATCAATAGGAGAGACCCATCGAGCGGCTGGTCTCGTCGCCCAGGTAGACGCGAATGCTGAGGAAGTCGGTGGGGCAGGCGGTTTCGCAGCGCTTGCAGCCCACACAATCTTCCGTGCGGGGGGAGGAAGCGATCTGACCAGCCTTACAGCCGTCCCAGGGCACCATCTCGAGCACATCGAGGGGGCAAGCCCGCACGCACTGGGTGCAGCCGATGCAGGTGTCGTAAATCTTGACGGCGTGGGACATGGAAAAGGCCGGGCACAAACGGCGTGGAGCCCAACGTACCGATGGCCTCCGCAAGAGATCCGCCCCGGGGGCCAGGCCTTCACCCTTGTTCATACGCGCCGAGGATCGAAGCAGGGTGACCCGTAGAGTGCGGCGACTTTCAAAGCGACCATGTCCCAGGAAGCGATTTTCGAGAAAGTGCGCTCGATCGTGGCCGAGCAACTCAGTGTTGACGCGGGCGAAGTGAAGTCGGAATCGAACTTCCAAAACGACCTCGGCGCCGACTCCCTCGACACCGTGGAACTTGTGATGGCCCTGGAAGAGGCCTTTGACATCGAGATTCCCGACGAAGCCGCCGAAGGCATCACCACCGTTGGTGACGCGGTCAAGTTCATCCAGGACAAACAGGCCTGAGCCTTTCCATGGTGCAGGGTCTCCAACGCGTTGTGGTCACTGGCCTCGGCGCCGTCACACCGATCGGCAACGACGTTTCCAGTTACTGGGAAGGGTTGAGTACGGGCCGCAATGGCGTGGCTGGGATCACCCTGTTTGACCCCTCGCGCCACGCCTGCCGCTTTGCCGCTGAAGTCAAGAACTTCAACCCAGCTGGCTACCTCGAACCCAAGGAATCCAAGCGCTGGGATCGCTTCTGCCAATTCGGCGTGGTGGCGGCCAAACAAGCCGTGGCCCATGCGGGCCTCACCATCGACGAAAGCAACCAACAACGGGTTGGTACCGCCATTGGCTCCGGCGTTGGTGGGCTCCTGATGATGGAGACCCAGGCCCATGTGATGAGTGAGCGCGGCCCCGACCGGGTCAGCCCGTTCTGCGTGCCGATGATGATCCCCAACATGGCCACGGGCCTGGCGGCGATCGCGCTCGGGGCCAAGGGCCCCAGCATCGCTGTGGCCACCGCCTGCGCCGCCGGCTCCAACGCCATTGGCGATGCCTACCGCCTCATCCAGATGGGCTTGGCCGACGCCATGGTCTGCGGCGGCGCCGAATCGGCGATTACCCCCCTCGGGGTGGCCGGCTTTGCCAGTGCCAAGGCCCTCTCCTCCCGCAACGACGATCCCACCACCGCCAGCCGGCCCTTCGATCTCGAGCGCAACGGCTTTGTGATTGGCGAAGGCGCAGGGGTGCTGGTGCTCGAAAGCCTGGAGCACGCCAAAGCCCGCGGAGCCCAGATCCTGGCGGAGGTAGTGGGCTACGGCATGACCTGCGATGCCCACCACATCACCTCCCCATCCCCCGGGGGAGTGGGCGGCGCCGAAGCCATGCGTCTGGCCCTCAAAGACGCCGAGCTCAATGCCAGTGACGTCGACTACGTCAACGCCCACGGCACCAGCACCCAAGCCAACGACAGCAACGAGACCTCCGCCATCAAGAGTTCTCTCGGGGAGCGGGCCTACCAAATCCCGGTGAGCTCCACCAAATCGATGACCGGCCACCTCCTGGGCGGCAGCGGTGGCATCGAAGCGGTGGCAGCCGTTCTCGCCATGGAGCACAGCTTGGTGCCGCCTACGATCAATTATCAGAATCCCGATCCGGCGTGTGATCTGGATGTCGTTCCCAATCAGGCCCGGGAACACAAACTGAACGTGGTGCTCTCCAACTCCTTTGGATTTGGCGGCCACAACGTCTGCCTGGCCTTCCGCCGCATGGGCGGATAACCAAGCCTCCTGGGAACATTTCGTTCCCTGTCCACGCCCAATCCTTTCCCCCTACTCCCCATCCCGCCATGGTCGTCGCCCCCAGCACCTCGGTTGAATCGCTGTGCATCAACAGCATTCGCTTCCTGGCGGTCGACGCCGTCAACAAGTCGAACTCCGGCCACCCCGGCCTTCCCATGGGTTGCGCCCCCATGGCCTTCACCCTCTGGGACAAGTTTCTTCAGCACAACCCCAAGAACCCCAAGTGGTTCAATCGCGACCGCTTCGTGCTCTCGGCCGGCCACGGCTGCATGCTGCTCTATGCGCTGCTGCACCTCACCGGCTACGACTCGGTGACCATCGAGGACCTCAAGCAATTCCGCCAATGGGGCTCCAAAACCCCAGGCCACCCGGAAACCTTTGAAACCCCAGGCGTCGAAGTCACCACCGGGCCCCTCGGCCAGGGCATTTCCAACGCCGTGGGCCTGGCCCTAGCCGAAGCCCACATGGCCGCCAAATTCAACAAGCCGGGCGTGGACCTTGTTGATCACCACACCTACGTGATCATGGGCGACGGTTGCCACCAGGAGGGGGTCTCGAGTGAAGCCGCCTCCTTGGCTGGTCACCTGGGCCTGGGCAAACTGATTGCTCTCTACGACGACAACCACATCACCATCGACGGGAACACCAACGTTTCCTTCACGGAGGATGTGCTCAAGCGCTACGACGCCTACGGCTGGCACACCATCCACGTCAAGGATGGCAACACCGATGTGGCCGCCATCGCCAAGGCGATTGCAGAAGCCAAGGCAGTTACCGATCGTCCCTCGATGATCAAGGTGACCACCACCATCGGCTACGGCTCCCCCAACAAGGCCAACACCGCCGGCGTGCACGGTGCCGCCCTCGGCGCCGAAGAAGCCGAACTCACCCGCAAAAACCTCGATTGGAGCTACGGCCCCTTCGAAGTTCCCCAGGAGTCCTACGACCACTGGCGCGAAGCCATCAGCCGCGGCGCCGCTGCTGAAGCCGAATGGAATGGCACCCTGGCCGCCTACCGCAGCCAGTACCCCGCTGAGGCCGCTGAATTCGAGCGTCAACTGCGCGGCGAACTGCCTGCCAACTGGGATGCAAACCTGCCCAGCTTCACGGCCGATGACAAGGGCTTGGCCACCCGCATGCACTCCTACAACTGCCTCAATGCCTTTGGCCCCAGCCTGCCGGAATTGATCGGCGGCTCCGCCGACCTCACCCACTCGAACCTCACCGACATCAAGGGCGAGAAGGGCTTCCAAAAGGGCGCTGAAGCCAACCGCTACCTGCACTTCGGGGTGCGCGAGCACGCCATGGCGGCGATCATGAATGGCATCGCGTATCACGGCAGCGGCCTGATCCCCTACGGCGGCACCTTCGCCGTGTTTGCCGGCTACATGGTGGGCGCCATGCGCCTCTCGGCCCTAAGCGAGCTGGGTGTGATCTACGTGCTCACCCACGATTCCATCGGCCTGGGCGAAGACGGCCCCACCCACCAGCCGATCGAAACCCTGGCCAGCCTGCGGGCCCTGCCCAACCTGTTGGTGATCCGCCCCGGTGACGGCAACGAAACCAGCGGCGCCTATCAGGTGGCCATCACCAACCGCAAGCGCCCCACGGTGCTGTTCCTCAGCCGCCAGGCCATGGCCAACCAGGCCAACTCCAGCGCTGCCCAGGTGGCCAAAGGTGGTTACATCCTGGAAGACAGCAACGGCACCCCTGACCTGATCCTGATCGCCAGCGGCACCGAACTGGAACTCGCCACCAAGGCTGCAGCCCAACTGCGCGCCGACGGCAAGAACGTGCGGGTGGTGTCGATGCCCTGCGTGGAGCTGTTCGAAGAGCAGGATGCCGCCTACCGCGAAAGCGTGCTGCCAGCCTCGGTGCGCAAGCGCCTGGTGGTGGAAGCCTCCAGCTCCTTCGGCTGGCATAAGTACACCGGCTTCGATGGCGACACCGTCTCCATCGACCGCTACGGCGCCTCCGCCCCTGGCCCCCTTCTCATGGAGAAGTTCGGCTTCACCGTTGAGAACGTAGTAGCCAAAGCCAAAGCCCTGGGCTGAAGATTTTGAGCTGAATTAGCCCAGAATCTCAGCACGATCTAGCCCCACCTTGCGGTGGGGCTTTTTTATGGGGCGAACATGGCCCGAAGGACATCCAACAGCTTTGACATCGTGTCGAAGGGGAGGACTCCGAGGCGCTTGACCAGTCTTCTGCGATCAACAGTTCGAAGTTGGTCAGGCACGACATGACCATGCTTGCCATCAAAGGTGCATGGGACGCGAAATGGATAGCTAAATCCGCCTGATGTCAGCGGAGCCACAATGAATGTGCCCATGGAGGCGTTCAACTCATCTGGCGAAACAATCACGCAAGGGCGGGTTTTTCTGATCTCCTGGCCCCGGGTGGGATTGAGGGCGACAAGATAAACATCACCCCGCGAAACAGAATCGGGGCTCACCAGGTCCAATCCTCGTCGTCGAATTGGGTTGGCGTCGGGGAATCCAATAGACCATGGGCAGGAGCAGATGCCGCCGCTTCTGCCCAGCCAGCCCGGGGGGCGGCCACAGGCCGAATCGTCAACAGGCCCGGTTGAACATGGATTTCAACGTGATCCACCAGCCCAGCCTCCTCAAGCAGAGGCTTGCTGAGGCGGACACCCCTGGAATTGCCAATCCTGACCAGCTTGGATCGCATAGCCACCAGCACCTGGGTAATTACAGTGTAGTTACCCAGTGATTTCCTGGCAAGGCTTGCCTATGCCAGGGAGGGTTGATCAGACCGCCGCAACCTCTCCCTTCGTCTGCTGCTGCTCTTCCAGCACCTTCTCCAGCCCTGCCAAATCCTCATCGGTGATTTTGGTTTGCATCGGGCAGTGCTTGGGCCCACACATCGAGCAGAACTCGGCCTGCTTGTAGATATCAGCCGGCAGGGTTTCATCGTGGTACTCCTTCGCCCGCTCAGGATCTAGAGACAGCTCGAACTGCCTGTTCCAGTCGAAGGCGTAGCGGGCGCGGCTGAGTTCGTCGTCGCGATCGCGCGCTCCCGGACGGTGGCGGGCAATATCAGCGGCGTGGGCGGCGATCTTGTAGGCGATCAGGCCCTCTCGCACATCCTCGGCGTTGGGCAGGCCCAGGTGCTCCTTCGGGGTCACGTAGCAAAGCATCGCCGTGCCATGCCAACCGGCCATCGCAGCACCAATGGCGCTGGTGATGTGGTCGTAGCCGGGGGCGATGTCGGTGACCAAGGGACCCAGGACATAGAAGGGCGCCTCACTGCACTCCTCCATCTGCTTTTTGACGTTGAACTCGATCTGATCCATTGGCACATGGCCTGGACCCTCCACCATCACCTGGATGTCGTGCTTCCAGGCGCGGCGGGTGAGCTCGCCCAGGGTTTTGAGCTCCGCCAGCTGGGCGGCGTCGGAGGCATCGTGCTGGCAGCCGGGCCGCAGGGAATCGCCCAGGGAGAAGGTGCAGTCGTAGCGCTTGAAGATCTCGCAGATGTCGTCGAAATGGGTGAACAGGGGGTTCTGCTTGTGGTGATACAGCATCCACTGGGCCAGGATGCCGCCACCGCGGCTCACGATGCCGGTGAGGCGGCCCTTCACCAGGGGCAGGTGCTCAATCAGCAGGCCGGCGTGGATCGTTTGGTAGTCGACGCCCTGCTGGCAGTGCTTCTCGATGATGTGCAGGAAGTCGTCGGCGTCGAGCTTCTCGATCGAGCCGTGCACGCTCTCGAGGGCCTGATAGACGGGCACCGTGCCGATCGGCACCGGCGAGGCGTTGATGATCGCCGTGCGCACCTCATCGAGGTTGACGCCCCCGGTGGAGAGGTCCATCACCGTGTCGGCGCCGTATTTCACCGCCAAGCGCAGCTTGGCCACCTCCTCATCAAGATCGGAGGCATTGGGGGAGGCGCCAATGTTGGCGTTCACCTTGCAGCGGCTGGCGATGCCGATCGCCATGGGCTCCAGGCCCGTGTGGTTGATGTTGGCCGGGATGATCATGCGGCCCCGGGCCACCTCCTCCATCACCAGCGATTCAGGCAGGTTTTCGCGCTTGGCCACAAAGGCCATTTCTTCGGTCACCACACCCTGGCGGGCGTAGTGCATTTGGGAATAGTTACCCGAGAAGCCAGGGGCTCCACGGCGCTTCTCAATCCAGGCGCTACGCATGATCGGGCTACGGCGAATAGGGGATGCCTGCAAAGGCAACCGGCGGGGCGCAGCCTGAGATTGGTTTCACGGTCCAGCTCACTTCCCTGCGCCGGCATGACCCGGATCAGGTTCGGAGGGTGTGATCTCAGCCCTGGGCAGCAGTGACGCGGCCGGGCACCCCTAGTGACCTTGGAAACCTAGCAAGGACTTAGGCCTGCAAGCCGTTCAAGGCCGCCGCCACCACCCGGTGGTCGCTGTCGCCTTGAAGCTGCTGGAGGGCCGCGCGGGCCTGGTCGGTCAGGGCCGGATCCACCCCATCGGCCACCAGCCGGCCCAGGATTTCGGCGCCGCCCACCCGCACCGTGCCATCGCCATCGGCGATCGCCATCCCAGCGAGCTCCATGAGCCAGGCAGCTTCAATCTCGCTCTGCTCAGCCAGGGCCGCCAGGATGCTGCAGCGCACCAGCCACTGGCCATCGGCGGCAAAGGCATCGCGCACCAGGGGCCAGGCCCGCTCAACCGAATGGCTCACCAAGGAATTGGCCGCCTCGGCCCGAACGTTGGCGTCGTCATCGCTTTGCAGGGCTCCCACCAGGGCCTGCCAGCCCTGCTCGCTCTGCTTCACCCCCAGCCCGGCGCAGCTGAGGGAGCGCACCATGAACTCCCCCTGCTCCAAACCCAAGAGCAGCAAAGGGATCGCCAGCTCCGCCGGCACCTGCCGCAAACCCGCCAAGGCCGGCATCGAGCGGCTGGGATCCCCCGAGCCGATGGCCTCCTTCAGGCGGTTGAGATCGGGGTCAGGGTTGCTCATGATGCTCATCGTGACGCAGGGCGGCGAGCAGCTGGCGGCGGCGGCGGCGCCAGCTGAGGGTGCTCGTGACCAGCAAGCCCGAACCAATCAACAGCGCCGGAATCGCCTGAACCCGGTCACTGCCCTGGCGCTGCAACAGCACCACCAAGGCCAACCCAATCAGGAGCGGCGAGGAGAGGGCCAAAACCCCCTGCAAAACCTGGCGCTGCTTCATGGCTGACTCCTCATGGCCGCTGCTCCATCCAGCGCAGCAGGCTGCCGGTGAGCACCTTGATCCCCGCCGCCAGCGCCCCTTCGTCCGGGGCAAAGGTGCTGTTGTGCAACGGCGCGCAGCCCGCCTTGCCGGCCACCCCCAACCGAAACATCGTGCCGCGGGTGCCATCGAGCAGGTGGGCAAAGTCTTCTGCCCCGAGCGAGGGCTGATCCAGCCACTGCACCTGCTCGCGCCCCAACAGCTCCTCCCCCACCGCCGCCACCAGGGCCGTGAGCTCGGGGTCGTTGTGCACGGGGGGGGAAATGCAGCGGTAATGCACCCGGGCCTCACCGCCATGGCCTTTGCACAGGGCCTGCACGGTGTCTTCAATCCAGGCCGGCAGTTGGGCGTGGAGTTCCGTATCCAGGCAGCGCACCGTGCCCAGCAGGCGCACGTGGTCGGCGATCACGTTGAACGCCTTGCCGCCTTCAATTTTGCCAAAGCTGACCACCACGGGATGCAAGGCATCGAGCTGGCGGCTGATCGCCTCCTGCAGGCCACTCACCACCCGGGCCGCAATCCAGATGGCATCGGTGGATTGGTGGGGCCGGGCGCCATGGCCGCCCTCCCCCAGCACTTCCACCTCCAGCTCACCCGCCGCGGCCGTCAAGCTGCCGCTGCGAACGCCGATCGTGCCGGCCGCCAGGCTTGGGAAGACATGGACCCCAAACAGGGCTTCCACCCCGTCCATGGCGCCATCGGCCCGCATCCAGGTGGCGCCCTCCGCCGTTTCCTCGGCGGGTTGAAACAGCAGCCGCACCCGGGCACGGATCTCGGAGGGATCGCTCTGCCAGAGCGTCCCCAAGAGCTGGGCCACCCCAAGGCCCACCACGGTGTGCATGTCGTGGCCGCAGGCGTGCATCAAGCCCTGGTGGACCGAGGCGTAATCGAGGCCGGAGCGCTCTTCCACCGGCAGGGCATCCATGTCCACCCGCAGGGCCACCAGGGGCACCCCGGGCCCTGCAGGACCCAACTCCGCCAGCACCCCGGTGCGGCCCACCCCTTCGCGCACCTGCCAACCCCAGCGGCGCAATTCACCCGCCACCAAGGCGGCCGTTTGCTGCTCGTGGCCACTGAGCTCGGGGTGGCGGTGGATGTGGCGCCGCAGCTGAATCAGCTCGGGCAAAGCCTCTTCAAGGGTTTGATCCAGCCCCAGGCTCTGCCAGCGCATCACGACTCCAAGGCCAAAAATTGCTCGAGGGCTGCCACCGGCTTGGGAGGCCAGCGGCGCGTTTCCAGCAACCATTCTCCCTGGCGGTAGCGCGGATCCAGACCCGACGCCGCGGCCCAATTGCTTTCCGCCTCGCCCTTGGCCCCTTTCTGCCAGAGCAAGGCCGTCAGGGCCGCCCTGGCATCGGCAAACAGGGGGTAGCGGCGGATCAGGTTGCGCAATTCCCTCTCGGCCTCGGCCAGATCATCGAGCTGATAGGCGGCCAGCGCCGAGCTGGAGCGGGCCATGGCAAAGCCGGGGCGGGCGTCGGCAGCCGCCTCAAAGGAGGCCCGGGCCGCCGGCCAATCCCCAAGCGAACCCTGCACATTGCCCAGGTTGTAGAGGGCTGAAGCCCGGGGTTCCCCAGCGGCCGCTTGGTCCGGTGGGGCAGGGAAGTGCTCCAGGATCCAGCGGTAGTCGGCCTCGGCCGCCACCCATTGGCCCAGGGCCTCTTCGGCGGTGCCGCGGTTGAGGTGGGGATCGGGATTGTCCGGGGCCAGCTCCATCGAGCGAACTTGATCGGCAATTGCCGCCTGGGGATCGCCCAAGGCCAGCTGCACAATGCCGCGGTTGCTCCAGGCCGCCGCATCGCTTGGGGCCCGCTCCAGCACCTGGTTCCACAGGGGCAGGGCCTGGGCAAAATCGCCGCTGCGACTGGCGCTGAGCGCCTGATCAAACAGCTGGGGCACTGTCAATTGGGTCACTCCCACTGGCGCCAGCGCCAATTGAACAGCCAATTGCACGCTGAGGAGGAGGGCGAAAAAGCCGCTCATGCCGCCGCATCCATCGGGTTGCCTTCAGGGGGCCAACCCAAATGCAACCGCCCGGCGGGGGTCACCATCCGGCCCCGGGGGGTGCGCTGCAAAAAGCCGAGTTGCAGCAGATAGGGCTCCACCACCGATTCCAGAGTGATTGCGTCTTCTCCCAGGCCTGCGGCCAGGGTGTCCAAGCCCACCGGCCCCCCGCCATAGCCCTCCAGCACCAGGGTGAGCAGGCGCCGATCACTGGCATCGAGGCCCCGGCCATCGACCCGGTGCAGGCTCAGGGCCCGATCCACGAGATCAGCGCCGATGCGGCCATGGCCCTGCACGGAGGCCACATCCCGCACCCGCCGTAGCAATCGGTTGGCAATCCGGGGCGTGCCCCGGCAGCGCCTGGCCACCTCCAAGGCCGCATCCGAATCCAACTCCAGCTGCAAGAGCCCCGCCGCCCGCTGCACAATCGCCTGGAGATCATCGAGGCCGTAGAACTCCAGTCGCTGGATCAGGCCGAAGCGATCCCGCAGGGGCGAACTGAGCGAGCCGGCCTTGGTGGTGGCCCCCACCAGGGTGAATGGGGCCAGGGGCAGGGTGCGGGTGCGGGCCGTGGTGCCCTTGCCCACGGTGAGATCGAGGCGAAAGTCCTCCATGGCCGGGTAAAGGATTTCTTCGGCGACCCGGTTGAGCCGGTGGATCTCATCAATAAACAACAGCTCCTGGGGCTGGAGGTTCACCAGCAGGCCCACGATGTCGCGGGGGCGCTCCAGGGCAGGGGCACTGGTGATGCGGCAACGCACGCCAAGTTCTTCGGCCAGCACCAGGGCCATGGTGGTTTTGCCCAGGCCCGGGGGGCCATAGAGCAGCACGTGGTCGAGGGCTTCCTGACGGCAGCGGGTGGCCTCAATGGCAATGCCCAACACCTGCTTGAGTTCGCTTTGGCCGATGTAGTCGGCCAGGCGCTTGGGCCTGAGGCTGTCTTCCCGGGCAGGGGCCTGTTCCTCGATCGGCGCTGGATCCACCAGCCGCGGGCCCTCCATCGCCTGGGGCGCCATGGGCTTGGTCGCCCGGGGGCGGCCACCGGAGCCAGGAGATCCCGAGGAAACAATCGCCATACAGCGAGGGTACCGGGGGCTATCTAGGGTCGGGAAGATCTAGGCGACGAACGCGCAGCAGCAATGGCAAAGGGGGGAGGCAAGAAGAGCGCCAAGGCCCTGCGCGATGCCGCCAACAAGCTGTTGGCCGACAACCGCTTCGCCCGGCACCAATACGAGATTCTTGAAACCCTGGAGTGCGGCGCCGAGTTGCTTGGCACCGAGGTGAAATCAATCCGGGCCGGCCAGGTGAACCTGCGCGATGGTTTTTGCCTGATCCGCAAAGGCGAGCTGCAGCTGCACAACGTGCACATCTCGCCCCACAGCCATGCCGGGGCCTACTTCAACCACGAGCCCATGCGCACCCGCAAGCTCCTGGCCCACCGCCGCGAAATCGAAAAACTGCGGATCGCCCTCGACCAAAAGGGCCTCACCCTGATCCCGCTCAACCTCCACCTCAAGGGGTCCTGGATCAAGTTCACCATTGGCCTGGGCAAGGGACGCAAGCTGCACGACAAGCGCCATGAGGAACGCCGCAAGCAGGACATCAAGGACGCCAAGCAGGCCATCGCCAGGATCTAAAGAGCCCACCCTCCTAGGTCGCTCCTACTGCAGCGCTCCTACTGGGTAGGAGGTGGTGGCTCCGGGGGTGGCAGCGGCTCCGAACCCTGGGGAGTGGCTGGGGGCATACCTGGAGGGGTTGGCGCCGTGGGCTGGAGCCGCGGGGCCGGCGGGTCGGCCCGCAGCGACAGGGTGATCAAGCCAGGGGCGACCCCCTCGTTGGTGACCAGCAGTTGCACCGGTGAGCGGGGCTGGACCCCCAGGCTCACCACCCGCAGCGGCCCCTTGGCTTCAAGCAGGTTGCCCTCGGCGCTGAACACGCTCATCTGCATCAGCGGCGAACCATTCACCCCCAGCACCAGGCGATAGCCAACTGGCAGGCGCACGGGGAAGAGGCGGGCACCTCCGGCATCCACCTGGGCGGAAAGCACCCGGGTTTCCAGGGGCTGGGCCTGGATCGCCTCAATCTGCACATTGCTGAGGCTCTGCTCCGCTGCGGCAAACCAGAGCTGGCGAAAGGGCTCCGGCGGAATGTCGGCACCGGGCCTGCCCGGCAACAGATTTTGGGCACTCCCCGACACCAACTGGCGCAGGACCGAGGGGCTCAACCCCTGGCTCACCAGAGCACTTTGACGGCGCTGCCAATCCCCCTCGCTGAAGCCACCCAGGCGCCGGCGAATGTCGAGTGGCAATTGCTCAACCCGGGCCAGCCACTCCTCGGCCAATTCGTTCCAAACCTTGCGCAGGGGGGCGTCGTCGAGGGAATCGCTGGGCAGGCGCCCCCCCCGCTCCGGGAACTGGGCGAGCAACCCCGCATCCACCAATTTCAAGAACCAAGCCCGATCCACCTGCAGGGCCCGCAGGCGATTGAGCAGCTGCTGGCGCTGGTCCACCTCAGCCGGCGGCAGGCTCCTGGGCAACTCCAGGGAGGTTGGGGGCTTGGGCAACACGAACTTGCCCCGGCTCAGCCACAGCCAACCCAGGGCGGTACCCACCAGCGCCGAAATCACCAGGGCAATCACCACCGGCCACACGCCCCCCTCGGCCGCTTCCTCCCGCTCGTCGGCGCGGGTGCGCAAGGGAGAAGCCAAAACCTCAGTGGGGACGGGGGCGGCCGGATTTGGGGTCACCGGCGGCAGCTGGGGCTCGGGGGCAAGCTGCTGGGCGGCTGGCGCAGCAGCAACGGGCGTGGGGGCAGGCGGAACCAGGGCCATGGTGCGATCGGCCCGGGGTACGGGCCCGGTGCTCTCGGGCATCGCCAAGGCCTGAAAAGCCGCCAAGGCCTGGGCCGCGGAGGCAAAACGGGATGCCGGATCCCGCTGCAGCAAGCGCTCCAACTGGGCCTGGAACGCAGGATGCTCGCCAAGGGCTGCCGGCCAACGCCAATCCAGGCTCACCGGATCGAGCAGCTGGGCCGGTGCATCGCCACTGAGCAGCACCAGGGCAAAGGCGCCGAGGGCATACAGGTCCATCCAGCGCTCTGGGGAGGCGGCGCTGGCCAATTCCGGTGGGCCATAGCCGGGGGTCACGCAGGCCTTGCCGCACACCAGGCCGTAATCCAGCAGCACCGGCAGGCCATCGCTCTCCCGGCGCAGCACGTTGGCGGGGCAGAGATCACCGTGCACCAGCTCCTGGCTGTGCAGCACCGCCACCACAGGCAGCAACTGGCGCAACAGCAGCAACACTTCTCCTGCCCCAAAGACCAATTGGCGTTCTGCCCGGGCTTCGAGCAACTGCTGGTAGGTGCGGCCCGCCTGCCACTCGCGCACCAACCACAGCTGATCGCCGGCGGTGATCGCCCCGCCTAAGCGGGGCACCTGGGGATGGAGCACCCCTTGCAGGCGGCTCCAGAGCTGGCGGGCTGTGGCCTGGTCCTGGTCGGGTCCCAGTTGCCTCAAGGCCACCGGAGCGTTGCAGGCCAACTGGTCGCTGGCCCGCCAGAGCTTGCCCTGGGGCCCCTCACTCAGGCCCTGCTCCAGGCGATAGCGCTCGCCGATCACCTGCCCAATCACGGCGTTCATCAGATCGCCTCCAATCGGGCCCGCTGGGGCTGTTGGATCCCCTTCGTAGCCAGCCAGTCGCCGTCATAGAGGCGCGATCGGTAGCGATCACCGCTGTCGCACAGCACCGTCACGATCGTGTGGCCAGGTCCCAACCGCCGGGCGGTTTCCACAGCCCCTGCCACGTTGATGCCCACGGAGCCCCCCAGGAAGAGGCCCTCCCGCCACAGCAGTTGGTAGATGGTGTCAATGGCCGACTGGTCGTCGATGCGCACGGCGTCGTCGATGGGGGCACCCTCCAGATTGGCCGTCACCCGGCTGTTGCCAATCCCTTCGGTAATGGAACTGCCCTCCATGGCCAGCTCGCCCCCTTTGGCCCAGCTGTAGAGGGCGCTGCCATGGGGGTCGGCCAACACGCACTGGACCTGGGGGTTCTGCTGCTTGAGGTAGAGCGCCACCCCCGCATAGGTGCCTCCGGTGCCCGTGGCCGCCACCCAGGCATCCACCTTGCCGGCGGTCTGCCGCCAGATCTCAGGACCGGTGCTGTTGAAGTGGGCCCGGCGATTGGCCAGGTTGTCGAATTGGTTGGCCCACACGGCCCCAGGGATTTCGGCGGCGATGCGGCCCGATAGCCGCACGTAGTTGTTGGGGTCGCGGTAGGGAACGGCGGGCACCGTGCGCACCTCAGCCCCGAGGCTGCGCAGCAGGCCAATCTTCTCCGCCGACTGGGTATCGGGAATCACGATCAGGGCCTTGTAGCCCCGAGCATTGCAGAGATGGGCCAGGCCAATTCCCGTGTTGCCCGCGGTGCCCTCCACCACGGTGCCGCCGGGCTTCAGCAGGCCCTCCTGCTCGGCTTCCAGAAGAATTCCCAAGGCCGCCCGGTCCTTGACCGAGCCGCCGGGGTTCATGAATTCCGCCTTGCCCAGGATTTCGCAACCCGTGAGCTCACTAAGCCCATGCAGCCGGATCAGGGGCGTCTCGCCAACGGCCCCCACAAATCCATCGGTGATTCCCAAAGCGCTGCCGCCCATGGCGCTGGCCTGTACAAACAATTGGCTGTGGCGGGATCGTAGGCAAGCTCCCTATGGTCGGGCCTGACTTGGGCGGTTGATGTCCGCAGCCATGGGCTCTTCCACCGCCAGCAAAGGGTTGCTGGAGCGCTTCCAGGCCGTGCGCAGCCGCAGCGTTGAGCTGATCGCCCCCCTCAACCCAGAAGACCTCTGCCTCCAGGGCATGGCCGATGCCAGCCCCCCGAAATGGCACCTGGGCCACACCACCTGGTTCTTTGAGGAATTCCTGCTCAAGGCACCGGAGCTGACGCCCTTCATCCCTGGCTATGAGCCCGCCAATCCCCGCTGGGGCTTCCTGTTCAACAGCTACTACGACGCCATCGGCGAGCGCCATCCCAGGCCCGAGCGGGGGCTGCTGAGTCGCCCGCCGATCGCCGAGGTGCTGGCCTGGCGCGGCCAGGTGGACCGGGCCCTCAGCCAAGGGATCGCCCAGGCCCAGCAGGATCCAGGCCAGCCAGGGGCTGCGGCGTGGCTTGCGCTGGTGGAGTTGGGCCTGCAGCACGAGCAGCAGCACCAGGAACTGCTGCTAATGGATCTGCTCGATGGCTTCAGCCGCAATCCCCTCGAGCCCGGCTACGGCCCCGAACCCGAGACCCACTACGAAAACGGCTGGCTTGAAGGCGAATCGCAATGGCTGAGCCACCCCGGCGGCCTGGTGGAGATCGGCCACGGCGGCCCTAGCGGCAACTTCCACTTCGACAACGAAGCGCCTCGCCACCGCCACTGGCTGGAGCCCTTTTCCATCGCCAGCCACCTGGTGACCAATGGGGAGTACGGGGCCTTCATCGCCGACGGCGGCTACCGGCGGCCAGACCTGTGGATGAGCGAAGGCTGGGCCCTCGTGCAGCAGCGCCAGTGGCAATCGCCCCGCTATTGGCGTGGGGCTGGGCCCGGTGATGAAACCGGTGATTGGGAATTCAGCCTGGCGGGGCGCCAACCCCGCCATAGCGAAGCGCCCGTAAGGCATCTGAGCTGGTTTGAGGCCGATGCCTTCGCCCGTTGGGCCGGGGGCCGGTTACCCAGCGAGGCCGAGTGGGAAGTGATGGCCACCGGCGCAGGCCAGCCCCTACCCCAGGCCTTCGGGGTGCTGTGGCAGTGGACCTCCAGCCCCTACAGGCCCTACCCCGGATTTCAAAGCGCCCCGGGCGCCGTGGGGGAGTACAACGGCAAATTCATGAGCTCCCAGATGGTGCTCAAGGGCAGTTGCTTCCTCACCCCCGAGGGCCACGGACGACCCAGCTACCGGAATTTCTATCCACCGGCGAGTCGCTGGATGGCATCGGGGCTCAGGCTGGCGATGGATGGATGCCCTGGCCATCTGGACTCAAGCCCAACCCCATGCTGATTGATCTGCATCCCCAACCGGCCGACATGGCGCGGTTGGTGAGCGAGGGCATGGCCCGCCAGCCGAAGCAGCTTCCAGCCTGGTTGCTCTACGACGCGGAGGGTTCCAGGCTGTTTGATGCCATCTGTGAGCAGCCCGAATACGGCCTGACCCGCACCGAAACCAGCTTGCTCAAGGCCCAGGCAGGCGCCCTCGCCGCGGCCCTGGGCCCTGGGGTGTTGGTGGAATTCGGCGCAGGCAATGCCCGCAAGGTGGGTCCGCTGCTGGAGGCCCTCCAGCCGCCCGCCTACGTGCCCCTCGATATCAGCGCCGACCACCTCGCCGCCGCCTGCCAGCAGCTCCAAGCCCAACACCCCCGGGTGCCCGTGCTCGGCATCTGCTGCGACTACAGCGGCCTCGACCAGCTTCCCTGCCATCCCCTGCTGGAGGGCCAAACCCTGTTGGGTTTCTACCCCGGAAGCTCCCTGGGCAACTTCACGCCCAAAGAAGCCCAAGCCCTCCTGGTCCAATTCGCCCAGCTCCTGGGCCCGGGCGGGCAGCTCCTGATCGGCATTGATCAACCCAAGGCCGTGGCCCGCATGGAAGCGGCCTACAACGATGCCGCCGGCGTTTCGGCCGCGTTTGCGAAAAATTTGCTGGTGCGGCTCAACCGCGATCTGGGCGGCACCTTTGACCCCACCGCCTTCCGCTACCAGGCCCAATGGGAGGCAAGCCAAAGCCGCATCGCCATGGCCCTGGTCAGCGAGCACCCCCACACCGTGGAGTTGGCCGGCCGGTCGTGGAGTTTTGCCGCTGGCGAAGCGCTGATCAGCGAATACAGCGTCAAATATTCCGCCGAAGCCTTCACGGCCTTGGCCGAGGCCGCCGGTTGGTCCTGCGCCCAGCGCTGGAGCGACCCAGATAACGATCTGGCCCTGCACCTGCTGTTGCGGGCAGACTCAACGGCAACGGCCAGCTGATCCATGGGCAGAGACGAACAGCGGGCGGCCATGCGCCAGGTGCGCGAGGGTCTGATTGGGGAGCTCGAGGAGCTCTACCGCCAGGCCTTCGATCGCATCAGCGAACAGGACCTGGGCGAAGGCGCCATTGGCCGGCTCACCCAATTGCTGCTGCGCTCCCGCGAAGCGGCGATCACACCCCTGCAAACAGAAATCGAAGCGCCCCTGATCACGAGAGCCCCGGAACCCAGCCCCCCAGAACCCAAGACCTAACGCTGATGGGTTTCCTGCTGAGCAAGCTGCTTCCCCTGGCCCTCTATCCCCTGGGGCTGGGCCTATTGCTGCAGCTGACCGGTCAGGTCGGTCGGGCTGGGCGCCCCTGGGCCCGAAAGCGTTCGGGCTGGCTCTCGTGGGGCGGCATTGCCCTGATCTGGCTGTTTGCCATGCCCCTCACCAGCCGCCAGTTGATCTGGGGCCTGGAGGAACGCAGCGCCGCCCTCACCCCGAAGACCATTCCCCAGGCCGATGCGGTGGTGGTGCTGGGGGGAGGGCTCCGGCCCAAACTGCCGCCCCGCCAGGCGGTGGAAGTGGCCGAAGGCGGCGATCGCCTGCTCACCGGCCTGCGGCTCATGCGCCAGGGCAAAGCACCCCTGCTGATCACCAGCGGCGCCCGGGTGAGCTTCACAGCCGCCGATCCGGCCCCACCGGAGGCCCTATGGGCCCGAGATCTGGCGATCGAACTAGGGCTTAAACCCAGCCAAATCCTGCTCAACCCTGGCTCCCGCACCACCGCGGAAGAAGCCCAAGCCATTGGCGAACTCGGCCGGCAGCGGGGCTGGAAGCGTGTGCTGCTGGTAACCAGCGCCATTCACATGCCCAGATCGCTGGCCACCTTCCAAAGGCGCAGCGGACTCACGGTGATCCCCGTGGCCTGCGACTACCAATTGGTCGATCGGGCCCATTCCGGCAGGGTCACCCCGGGCAGCTTCGTCAAAGACCTGCTTCCCGATGCCGAGTTTCTGTACCTCAGCACCGTGGCGCTCAAGGAACACGTGGGGCTGGTGGCCTATCGGTTCAAGGGCTGGAGCTAGGGCCTACTTCTTGGGAGCGGGCGGCACCAGGCTCACCCCCTCGGGGGGCGGGGTGGGATCGGGATCGGCAATCAACATGTGCTGCAAAACGATCTCGGGACGCTCGCTGTCGCGCCAGCGAATCCGATAGGCCGGCATCTTGGTGCCACGGCTGGTGGTTTGTTCCACAGGCTCCATCACCCAACCCCGGCGCGAGCGGCCCTGGGGGTTGCGCTTCACCACCGCATCCGCGTGCTTGAAGCGAAAACCGACGCGCTCACCGCTCATTGCTTGGAGAGCCCCGATAAGGGACATAGGCTGTTAAGCCCAATTATCCCACTGCACCCGGCCGCAACAGTGGAAAGGCGATTACATCCCGAATCGAAGGGCTATCGGTGAGCAACATCACCAGCCGATCGATGCCAATCCCCAGCCCCCCCGTGGGGGGCATGCCCACCTCGAGGGCGTGGATGAAGTCCTCGTCCACCCCCTGGGCTTCCAAATCGCCTGCCGCCCGGCGGGCCTGCTGGTTTTCGAGGCGTTGGCGCTGATCGACCGGGTCAATCAGCTCACTGAAAGCATTGGCCGTCTCGCGGCCCACGATGAACAGCTCGAAGCGCTCCACCAGGCCTGGCTTGCTGCGGTGAGCCCTGGCCAAGGGCGAATTTTCCACCGGGTAATCCAGCACAAAGGTGGGCTGGACCAGGTTGGCCTCAACCCGCTGATCAAAGGCCTCCACCAGCAAACGGCCCACCGAATCGGCCAGGGCCGGCACCTCCAGCCCCGCGGCCGCCATGGCAGCAGCAGCTTCGTCGCGGGTGGCAAACGTGGTGAAATCCAAGCCACAGGCCTGCTCCACCAGCTCATGCATGGTGGCCCGGCGCCAGGGGGGCGCCAGATCGATCTCAGTGCCTTGGTAGGTGATGGTGGTACTGCCGCACACCTCTTGGCACACCGAAGCAATCAGCTGCTCGGTGAGCTGCATCATGTCGGTGTAGTCGGCGTAGGCCTGGTAGATCTCCACCGAGGTGAATTCGGGGTTGTGGCGGGTGCTGATCCCCTCGTTGCGGAAGATCCGGCCCAGCTCGTACACCCGCTCAAAGCCGCCCACCACCAGGCGCTTGAGGTGTAGCTCGGTGGCGATGCGCAGGGTGAGCGGTAGATCCAGGGCGTTGTGGTGGGTTTCAAACGGCCGGGCATCGGCCCCGCCGGGCACGCTCTGCAGCACGGGCGTTTCGATCTCCAGGAAATCCCGGGCATCGAGCCAGCGGCGCATGGCACTCACCATCAGGGCGCGGCGGCGGAAGGTTTCGCGGGTGTCGGGCGACACGATCAGATCGAGGTAGCGCTGGCGGTAGCGCTTCTCCACATCGGCCAGGCCATGCCACTTATCGGGCAGGGGCTGGAGGCTCTTGGTGAGCATGGTCCAGCCCTTCACCTTCACCGAAAGCTCGCCGCGGTCGGTGCGGCGCAGGGTGCCTTTCACACCGATCAGATCACCTGCATCCACCAGGCTGGTGAGGTGGGCAAAGGCTTCGGGATCCTCCGGAATCTCCGCTTCCAGGGTGGCCTTTTCTATAAACAGCTGGATCGGGCCGGTCTCATCGGCCAGGGTGAAGAAGGCCAATTTGCCCATCACCCGGCGGGTCATCACCCGGCCGGCCACGGCCACGGCCACATCCCGCTCCTCGCCATTGGGCAGATCGGCGTGGGCCTCCTGGAGCTGGCCATGGCGATGGCTGGGCTCAAAGCGCAGGCCATAGGGCCCCTGGCCAATGGCCGCTAGGGCTTGAGCTTTCTCGAGACGGGTCTCGCGCAGATCCGACAAGGCCGTGGGCTACTCAGATCGGCCCATCCTGCAGGAGCGCCGCTCTGGCGGCTAGGACACCGCAGCCGAAAGAACCCCATCTCCCATCCGCTGGGAGGCATAGCCGGTGCCGCGTACCGTCAGGATCAACTCCGGGTTGCGGGGATCGGGCTCGAGCTTGCCGCGCAGGCGAGCGACGTAGACATCGACAACCCGCAGGTCGGCGGCGCGGCGCGGCGGGTAGCCCCACAGCTGCTCGAGGATCTCAGCCCGGGGCACCACCCGGCCTGGCTCGCGGAACAACAGTTCCAGCAGGCTGAATTCGGTGTAGGTAAGGCCGATGCGCTCGCTATCGCGGGTCACCTGGCGGCGGTTGGTGTCAACCACCAGATCGCCCACGCGGAGCACCCCGCTGCCCGTGGGCACCTCCCGGGGTTCGGCGGAAGCGGAGCCGCGGCCCACCCGGCGCAGGATCGTGGCGATCCGGGCTTCGAGTTCTTTTGGGCTAAAGGGTTTGGGGAGATAGTCGTCGGCACCAAGATCCAGGCCCGAAACCCGCTCGGCAATGGCATCAAGGGCGGAGAGGAAAATAATCGGCACGCAGGATTCGGCCCGCAAACGCCGACACACAGCGAAGCCATCCAGCTTGGGCAGCATCACATCGA
>Ga0310323_10020_pt1 | contig 41775 bp, 41 predicted proteins | sample LakEriER3TotalD7_FD_195537 | JGI IMG/M metagenome (GOLD analysis project Ga0310323, IMG submission 195537) | Enriched freshwater cyanobacterial communities from Lake Erie, Ohio, United States - ER36.Total.D7 (v2) (version 2) | ecosystem: Environmental > Aquatic > Freshwater > Lake | place: USA...
CCAGGGTGCGGTAGCTCACCTTGTCGACCACACCTTTGAGGAAGCAGCTCACAAAGCCGGTGTTCTCAGCCATCGTGTGGGCCTTTTTGGTGCCTTCACGGAGTTGGGAAGCCAGGGCGACAGACATGGGGGCCGATCTGAGAAACATAGATGCCGGCGGCAACTTAGAGGGGGAAAGATGATCTGGTTCGGCACTTTGCGAAGAGTTGCATGACTTGCGTGATGTTGCCCGCCATGGGCACTGGTCCTGCGGCGGAGTCAATGCTTCGCAAACCCCTTTTATGTCATTGCGGTACCTGGCTGGCTCTCACTCATTGAGAGCCGGGCTTCAGCGAACCTGTAGGAATCACGCCCAAACTTAAATGTCGAACCAGCCCTTGTGCTGGCAACATCACTGGGAGCCCGCGTCTCTCGACAGCAGCAATGGCCGACGCTGACGCCAGCCCCCCCCAGGCAGGCGAACCGATTAGTGAGCAGGAAGCCCTGGACCGCCTTCGCCAAACCAGTGATCCCTCCCAGCAGTACTACGGAGCCTGGTGGTTGGGCCGCATGCGCAGCCAACACCCCGAGGCCGTGCCCCTGCTCCAAGGGGCGCTCCGCCTGCGCCGGCCCCGCGATACCGGCGCAGGGGTGGAAGAAAACGCCGTGGCCCGCAATGCCGCCCGGGCCCTGGGCAAATTGGCGCCCGCCGCACTCTGCGCGATCCCCGACCTGCTCGACACCCTCGAGGATCCCGATGATGGCCTCAGGGAAGCCGCTGCCCGGGCCCTCGGCGAACTCCAGGCCCCGGAAGCTGTAGCAGCCCTCTGCCGCCGTCTCTCCAGTGGCCCCGAGGTGGCCGGCGGCCAACGCAGCGACAGCCCAAGGCTGGTCGAGCCCTGCGAAGCCCTCCTCGAAGCCCTCGGCGACATCGGCGTCGCCACCCCCGAGGTGCTGGCCGTGGTGGAGCCCTTCACCACCCACAGCCGGCCGATCATTCGCAGTGCCGCCGCCCGCACCTTGCTCCAACTCAGCGGTGACGCCCGCTGGAGTGCCGTGCTGGTCGAGCTCCTCGACCATCCCCAGCTGCAGGTGCGCCGGGCCGCCTTGATGGACCTCGGGGCAGCGGGCTGGAGGCCCGCCCTCGAACCCATTGGCCGCACCCTGGCGGAAAATAGTCTCAAGTTGATGGCCCTCCGCGGGCTTGTAGAGCAGGGCAAGGGCGATCCAGGCATCCCCCAGCTGCTGGCCTGCATGGATTCCCTGTTATGAGCGCCGCTGCCATGCCGATGTCCTGTCCGACCACCGCCGAACTGATTGCGGCCGTGCAGCGCGCCGACAGCAGCCAGGGGTTGTTGCTCGCCACCCAGGCCCTCGCGGCCTGCCCCGACCCCGCCGCGGCCAGCACCTTGGTGGAGGTTCTGGGCTTCAACAACCCGGGAGCCGCCGTGGCCGCCGTGGACGGACTGATTGGCCTGGGGCCTGGGGCGGTCGACGCCTTGCTCCAGCTCGACCCCGAGAACTACGGAGCCCGGGCCTGGGCCGTCCGCGCCCTCGCCGGGATCGGCGACGTGCGCGGCCTGGAGCTGCTGGTGGATGCCCTGGGCACGGATGTGGCCGCCAGCGTGCGCCGCGCCGCGGCCAAGGGCCTGGGGGCTTTGCGGCTGGGGGATCTCGAGCCGGCCCGCCAAGCGGCGATCCAGGCCCGCTGCCTCGACGCACTCCTGGCCGCCACCGCCGATGGCGAATGGGTGGTGCGCTATGCGGTGGTGGTGGGTTTGGAAGGACTCGCCAAGGCATCCCCCCTCGATCCAGCAGCCCATGGCGCCTTGAAGGCTGGACTCCAGCGGCTTCAGGTGGTCTCGGCGGAGAATCCAACCGTGGTGCAGCTGCGCGCCCAACTTGCCCTCGACCACCTGAGCCCGCCATGACATCCCCCCAGGCCCCCAATCCCAAGCGGGTGCTGTTTGTCTGCCTGGGCAACATCTGCCGCTCCCCCGCAGCCGAAGGGGTGTTTCTCCACCTGCTGTCCAGCCAAGGGCTGGAGGCGGAATTCACGGTGGATTCGGCCGGGACAGGCAGCTGGCACGTGGGCAAACCCGCCGATGGGCGCATGCGCGCCGCGGCCAGCGCCAGGGGGATTGATCTGCCCAGCCGGGCCCGCCAAATCGAGCCCGCCGATCTGGAGCGCTTCGATTTGATCCTCACCATGGATCACGACAACCGGCACAAGGTGCAATCCCTAGCCCAAGGGCTGGGGGGGCGCGCCACCGCCGAGATCCGTTGCATCACCAGCTACTGCCAGCAATTCGACGCCGACCACATCCCCGATCCCTATTACGGCGGCGAGGCTGGCTTCGAGCATGTGCTCGATTTACTCGAGGATGCCTGCGCAAACCTGCTGCGGGAGTTACGCCGTACCTAGACGGGATTGGGCCAAGCCTCTTCTGGCACCCGATCTCGGAACAGCTGCACCAAGGCCTCGATCACGGCCTCGATGGCCATGCCATCGGTGATCAACTCCAAGGCATCCTGCGCCTGCAGCAAAGGCGCCACCTCGCGACTGGAATCGAGGTGATCGCGCTCGGCGATCTGGGCCTCGAGCTCCGCCAGGGGCGGCACCGCAAAGCCGCGCTGCTTTAAATCCAAAGCCCGCCTTCGCGCCCGTTCAGCCGTGGTGGCCGTCAGGAACACCTTGAGCTCGGCATCGGGGAACACCGCGGTGCCAATATCTCTTCCCTCCGCCACGAGCCCCCCGCGCTCCCCCATGGCTTGCTGCTGGCGGGTGAGGGCCTCCCGCACACAGCCATGGGCTGCCACCACCGACACCTGGGCGGTGACCCCTGGGCTGCGGATCGCCCCGGTGACGGCATGGCCATTGATTGTGACCTGCTGCTCACCGCCGGCCCCGGAGCTGAGCTGGAGATTCAACCCTTCAAGCAACGGGGCCACCGCGCCCGCATCGGAGGGATCGACCCCCTGCTGCTGGACCCACCAAGTAAGGGCCCGGTACATCGCACCGGTATCGAGATAGATCAGGCCAAGCCGCTGGGCAAAGGCCCGGGTCACGGTGCTTTTGCCTGCCCCAGCGGGACCATCGATGGCAACGATTGGAGAGCGGCTCATCAGGACAGTGTGATCGATGAGGCGGCTGGGGCCGCAGTGGACTGCGGCGGCCAAGAGGGCCATACCCGAAACCACCGCAAGGGGCTGGAGGCTCTGGGCCGCCACCAGCTCCACATAGTCCACAACGAGTCCGGCCGCCTGCAAGGAAGCGCGCACCTCCCCCACCAGGGTTTCGGCCCGGGGCCTCCCGGCGCGGTAGGCCTGGGCAGCGGCCGCCAGGGCCCCAGGCAGGGCCGTGGCTTGGTCGAGCTCCGCAGGGCTGAGGTAACGGTTGCGGGAGCTCCAGGCCAAACCATTGGGCTCGCGCACCGTGGCGCACCCCTGCACCCAGACGGGCAGCCCCAGATCGGCCACCACCTTGCGCAGGATCACCAGCTGCTGCCAATCCTTTTCGCCCATCACCAACCGGTTGGGGCGCACCAGGTTGAGCAAGCGCACCACCACCGTGGCCACCCCGTGGAAATGGCCAGGCCGGCTTCGCCCACACAGCACCTGCTGCAGCTCCTGGGGGGGATGAATGGCCGTCAAAGCCGCCACACCATCGGGGTACACCTCCTCCACCCCGGGGGCGAAGACAGCTGTGACCCCCGCTGCCTCGGCCAAGGCGGCATCGGCGGCCAAATTCCTGGGGTACCGCTCGAAATCCTCTGCAGGACCAAACTGCAGCGGATTCACAAACACGCTGGCCAGCACCGCAGGCCGCTGGCCCATCACGGGCTCACCAGCTCGGCGAAACAACTGCTGATGGCCCTGGTGCAGGGCCCCCATGGTGGGCACAAAGTGCACGGGGCCCGCCACACCCTGGCGCCAGGCAACCAATTGCTTGCGGCTCTGCAACAGCTGCATGGTGGTGACGCGCGGGGCAAAACAAAAACCCACCCGCCAGAATGGCGGATGGGTTGGGGATGGGGTTCCGGTGCGGTGACCAAAGGTCGGGCCCAAAGGCCCACCCCGGTCACTGGATCACTGGATCACCTGAAGCTTGACGCTGGCAATGCCACTGGAGGTGACACCGAGTTCCCTGGCGGCGCCATGGGCCAAATCAATCACGCGGGAGCCATGGAACGGTCCCCGGTCATTGATGCGCACCATGGCCGATTTGCCGTTGGTCATGTTGGTGACCAGCACCTTGGTGCCAAAAGGCAGGGAGCGGTGGGCTGCCGTGAAGGTGCCGGGGCGAAACACTTCACCGCTGGCTGTGCGATTTCCGTAAAAACCGGGGCCATACCAACTGGCCTGGCCTTGGAAGGTGCGGATCACCTTGGCTGTAGGAACGGCCACCGGGGCAACGGGCAGATCAGGGGCCTGCTGCTGCAGGGGGTCGTCCAGGCTGGTGGTGCCACCGGCATCGCGAATCGCAACTTCGGTGCTGACGACTAGAGCTTGGAGCTCCCCATCACGGGTTGAGGCTCCGCTGGAGTTGGCCAGGACAGGAGACATGGCACTACCGGAGAGAAGCAGGGCCAGCGCGCCGAGGGAGAAAGTTCTACGCATAACAAACGAAACCCGCCACAACTAGGCAACAACCACAAGGAAATAAGTGGTTCGACAGCGTTGGATTCGGTCTCAAAACGGGAAGAATTGAGATGCGAATTCGCGATCAGAGTTCCTAACGAGAATTGAGTACAGCGAAAACCTAACCGCCATTGCGGCATCTTTTTGCCGGATTGATCACGCCAATCAATGATCAGGATTAGCAATCAGATCCGAAATCAAAGCCCCTACCTACCCTTTCAAGGGGTCGACAAGCCCACAAAGCATCAGAGAGCCGAATCAGCTGCATAAGCCAGGCTGATCGAAGCGCGTGCCAATCGACGGGTCGTCCACCTCCCGGGTGGCCATTTGCCCCCCGCTTTGGCGGCCATCGGGCCCGCCGCCAGGACCCGGCGTTGGAGGATCGGTGCAGCAGCGATCGGGCTTTCCGCGATGGACTACCGCACAGCAGGGGTGGATGTGGCAGCCGGCAGAGCCTTTGTGGAGCGCATTCGCTCCAGCGTGGATGCCACCCGTCGCCCCGAGGTAGTGGGTGGACTGGGGGGATTCGGAGGCCTCTGCCGCCTACCGGCAGGCCTCAAGGACCCCCTCCTGGTGGCAGGGAGTGATGGGGTTGGCACCAAGCTGGAGCTGGCCCAGGCCCACGGCCATCACCACGATGTGGGCATCGACCTGGTGGCGATGTGCGTCAACGACGTCATCACAAGCGGCGCCGAACCCCTGTTCTTCCTCGACTACATCGCCACCGGCAAGCTCAGCCCCGAGGCGATGGCGGAGGTGGTTGAGGGCATTGCCGATGGCTGCCTTCAGAGCGGCTGCGCCCTGTTGGGTGGGGAAACCGCTGAAATGCCGGGCTTCTACGGGCCCGGTCGCTACGACCTGGCCGGCTTCTGCGTGGCCGTGGTGGAAGCCGCTGAGGTGATTGACGGCAGCAGCGTGGTCGCCGGCGACTCCATCGTGGCCATCGCCAGCAGCGGGGTCCACAGCAATGGCTTCAGCCTGGTGCGACGCATCTTGGAAGACCAGGGAGTTGATGCCGGCACCCCCCTGCCAGGTTCAGATCAATCCCTGATCAAGGCCTTACTCGCCCCGACCCGGTTGTACGGCGCCCTGGTGAAGGCCCTCAAGCAAGCGGCGATCCCCCTCCATGGCATGGCCCACATCACCGGTGGAGGCCTGCCTGAAAACCTGCCCCGCTGTATCCCGGCAGGCCTCCATGGGGTGATCGATCCGGCGAGCTGGACACGGCCAGGCTTGTTTGGCTGGTTGCAGTCGGCCGGCGACGTGCCAGAGGCGGACCTCTGGAACACCTTCAACCTCGGGGTGGGCTATTGCCTCGTAGTGCCACCGGAAGCGCTGGACACCACCCTGGCCACCTGCGCACAAGCGGGTTACACCGCCTGGCTGCTCGGCTCGGTGGCCCGGGGGGAGGCCCCGGCGACGGGCCTCGCCGGCCTGCCCTTTGAAGCCTGAGCAGCGCCCTTAAAACGGGGCCTCAAAAAGCCTTGGGCGGAGTCTCTTTTGCATCACCTTGCGGGGAACCGCCCTCAAAGCGATGGCCGTTTGCGTAAGGTTCGGGCCACGGACATCGCAACCCGAGGGGCGTGGTGGGCTTAACGACGTTGAGATCAGGTAGTTGGTTCCCATGAATAGTGGTTTGTCTTCAGGGCAGCGCATAACCCGGCGACGCAGTTCGGCTGGCCCGGCCCAGCCAGTGCGTCCCCAGCGCCCCAGGGAGCTGGTTGGGGGTCCCCAGAGGGGCATGGGTCAAAGCAATGGTGGGCAAGGAAGTGGCGGCATGCGTCCCACCTTCTTGACCCTGCGTGACCACGGCAAGGTGTACGTAGCCGACTTGCCCCGCCTCTCCGATGGCCAACTGGCCCACGTGGCTAAAGAGGTGCAGGAGGTGCTCGAAAGCCTCAGCCGGCGGCTCGATGAACTCGATGTCCAGCCGTTCCTCTCCCAAGCCGAGCAAGACACCCGGATTCGCGCCGCCACCAAACGCGATGTCACCGAGCGCTTCACCCGCGCCATTTGTGAAGAGCAAGAACTGCGGCGCAACAATCCCGCCCTGCGGGCCGCCGCCGGCGAATCCCTCGCCCGGGCCTTCCTGGAATTGGCGCGCCACCGGCTGCCCGGCTCCACATTTGATTCCTTGCTGCAAGAAGCCCTCACAGCCTGTGGTCCCGAAGCGGCTGGAGCCGAGGAAGCGATCCCTAGCCCCGTGGTGCCGCTGGTCCGACCGCCTGCCATGCCGGTGGTTCTGACCCCAGAAGCGATCTAGGCCCAGGGATCTAGGCACTCTGAAACGGGTTGGCTGGCATCCGGGCCTGGGAAGGCAGCCCAAAGGCAACCCCATCCAGCTCGAGCCGCTCGGCTTCGCTGAGCTGCCATGCCAGGGCGGCCGCCGCCTGTTGGACCTGCCGAACCCGCCGCAGGCCAGGGATGGGCATGGCCCCATGGGAGCGGCACCAATTCAGCGCCACCGCAGATTTTGGCGCCTCATGGGCTAGGCCAATCCGCTCCATCAGCTCAAACAGGGAACCCAAAGCAGGGCCCCGGCGCCGAAACAGCCCCCCCCTCGGGCCCTGGGGGCGCTCGCCAGACACCCCCGCCAACAGACCTAGGGCCAGGGGGCTATAGGCAATCAGCTCGATTCCCAGGTCGCGGCAGACCTCCGCCACCCCGCCAGGCTGCACAGGGTCTGGGGCCAGCAAGGACAACTGCACTTGCACGCTTTTGAGGGCGATGCCCCGCTGGGCCAAGTGCCGATGCAACTGACGCAGTCGCACCGGCCCCACATTGGAAACCCCGAGCTCAGCCACCTCGCCCCTGGCCACCAAATCGGCAAGACCCTCAAGCAAGGGGCCCTCCTGCCATGGGGCGTAGCGGGCGGTGCTCCAGTGCAACTGCACCCGATCGAGCTTGCCGCCAAGCCGCTGCTTTGAGGCCGCAAAGCCCTGGTCGTAGCCGCGGCGGCCTAACCGCCAGGGGAAGGGCGCCAACTTGGTGGCAAGGCAAAGCTTTTCTTGATCTGCGGCGCAGAGCCCGGCACAAAACTGGCCCAGCAGCGCCTCACTGCGGCCGTTGAAACGCCCTGTGCCATAGGAATCTGCGGTATCAAAAAAGTGAAGCCCCAGCCGCACGGCCTCCAAAAACGTGGCCTCAAGCTCCGGGTCCTGACTGGGGTTGTATCCCCACAACAACTGGTTACCCCAGGCCCAGGTGCCCACACCGATCCCAGGAGCCGGGGCGGCATCAGCCGCCAAAAGAGCCTCGTCATGCGCCATCGTGAAGCCCTCCGTAGACGAAGATGCCGATCAATATGGGTGAACTGCTGCCAACTTCCCCCGTGATGCAGCCCCCTGGCAGCCCTTCCCCCGCCAGCAAGGCCACCGACACCACGGCCTCCGACACCACGGCCACCAACAAGGACCTGGAGAAGGGCCCGGAACCGGTGCTTTGCCACCACTGCGGCCGCACAGCCAGCAATGGCATCAGCTGCGAGGGCTATTGCGTGGCCGACTCCAATTACTGACGTGCATCCCCAAAAGCCCCAAGGCGCTCTGCTCATCGGCCTTACGGGCTGCCTCGCCTGGGGCCTGGCCCTAGCGCCCAGGGCAGGCAGCGAGAGCTTTGGGCGGTGGGAGCAAACCCTGAACAGCTGCCAGATCCTGCATCAGCCCGCGGATCTCAGAAACAAGCAACCCAGCCAGGGTTGCCTCAAATTGAGGCTGGAGCAGAACATCGAAGGCCTACTCAGCGCACGCTTTGTGGCCGCAGGCGAAGTGGTGGTGTTTGCCGGTGCCTTGGCCAAAGGCCAATTGCCAATGCGCTGCAACAAAGACGGCGCTTGCGAACCCCAGTGGCCCACCCAACTGGAGGTGAGCACCGTGGCGAGCGGCAAATTGGAGGACTCCGGACTGCCCGCTGGCTTACCCCTAGCCCGGCTTGCCCGCGGGAATTGCGTGATCCAAGAGGACAGGATTGATTGTCATGCCCTGGCTGCCGATGGGGAGCAGTGGCGAGCCCAATCCCAGCTCTGAGCTGGTTGGCGATTTACTTCTTGGGAGCAGACTCAGAGCTGGTATCCGAGCTGTTCTGATGGCCGTGCAAATGCTTCTCGCAAGCAGCCGCGGGCCCAGCAGCTGCCATCGACAGGGATGCCGCCAACAGGATGGCCAAACCAACGAAGCGTTTCACAGGCACAATCCCGAAGCTGGCTGAGGGCTCAGACTAGACAAGAGGAGCCAAATGGGCCGCTTCTGTGGGGAAACGACCAAAAGAGGCGGCACCCAGATTCGAACTGGGGGTAAAGGATTTGCAATCCTCTGCCTTACCACTTGGCCATGCCGCCGGACTGGGAGCAAACTCCCAAAGCGGATCGTATCAGCCATGGCATGTCCTCCCGTCTGCTGGTTTTAAGCAACGGCCACGGGGAAGACGGAATTGCCCTGCGGGTGATTAGGGCTCTACAAGAACGCAGGCCATCCCTCGACATTGCCGTGCTGCCCTTGGTGGGCCAGGGTGACGGCTATGCCGCGGCCGAAGCCCTAGGTCTGTTGCGCAGCATCGGCCCGCGACAATCGCTTCCCAGTGGCGGCTTCAGCAACCAGAGCCTGCGGGGCCTGCTGGCCGACCTGGCTGCGGGCATGCCCTTACTGAGTTGGCGCCAATGGCAACAGGTGCGGCGCTGGGGCGAAGGGGGGGATCCGATCCTGGCCGTGGGCGATCTCCTGCCGCTTCTGATGGCCTGGGGCAGCGGCGGCCGCTTCGGCTTTGTGGGCACCCCAAAAAGTGATTTCACCTGGGCCTCAGAGGGGCCGAGCGGCTGGGGCGCTTCCCCGATCGCCGATGGTTACCACCGGGCCAAAGGCAGTGAATGGGATCCCTGGGAATGGGCCCTGATGGCCAGCCGCCGCTGCCGGCTTGTGGCCGTGCGGGATGGCCTGACCGCCCGGGGCCTCAGGCGCCATGGCGTGCCAGCCCTGGCACCCGGCAACCCAATGATGGATGGCTTTAGCAACGAGCCTTGCCCGGCCTGGCTGGGCGCCACCCGCCGGTTGCTGTTCCTGCCGGGCAGTCGCCATCCAGAAGCCCTCGGCAATGGGGCTCGCCTGCTAGCCCCCCTGGGCGGCAGCAGCCCAATCCCCGGCTGGGGAGCAAAGGGGGCCAAGCCCTTCACCCTGCTGTTTCCCTGCGGATCCCAAAGCGGTCCTGGGATCTGGGGGGCCGCTCTCAAGGGAGCTGGCTTCAGCCAACAGCCCCTGCAGCCTGAAGCCGCCGCCATTGGCGCCGCCGCGTCCTGGCAATTGGAAGGAAGCTCCGTTCAAGTGCTGCTGGGAAGCGGCTGCTTTGAGCGCTGGGCCCCCTGGGCCGAGGTGGGCCTGGCCACCGCCGGCACCGCCACCGAACAACTCTTGGGGCTGGGCATTCCCGCCCTGTCTTTGCCAGGACCTGGGCCCCAATTCAAGGCCAGCTTTGCCCGCAGACAAAGCCGGCTGCTGGGAGGAGCCGTCGTGCCTTGCCACAGCGGAGCCCAGCTGGCAGAACGGCTCACCATGCTGTTGGCGGAGCCCGTGCTGCGGCAGCAATTGGGTGCCATCGGGCAGCAGCGCATGGGAGCGGCGGGCGGCAGTGAAGCCCTGGCGGCGTTGGTGGACAAGCGCCTCCTGGGATGATGCGGAAGTCTTCAGTGGCTGCGGTGGCGATGGCTGGCATTCCGGATCGGGCCTACAACGCCGCCTGCGGCAAATTGGCCAGCCAATTGGGCATCAGCCTGGCTTCCGCCCGGCGCAAGGTGGAGGTCAAGGCAGCCCAGCAGGGATTGCGCGAGAGCGCTGCCAAACAACAACTTGCTGACCAGCTCCTGGCCGAAGCGATCAGCAGCGGCGACAACAACCACGAATTGCTCACCTCCCTGCTTGAAGCTGTCGGCAACGACGACAACTTCATGGTGGAAGACTGAATCCAGCTATCCCAGAGGGGAAGCGCCCCTAGCGGTTGCCGCCGGTGGAGTGCTCAAACAGCAGATGGAACCGGTTGCGATCGAGATCGGCAAAGACCGGAATACAGGCAAAACAGCGCTGGGCCAGCTCCCACCGCTCCTCCCGCTTGAGCATGGTTTCGAGCCGGTCGCGGGCAGGCAGCAGGTAGCGCACATCGCCGGCCGCATAGGCCAACTGGACATCACTGAGGTCTTCGACCCGGCCCCAATCGGAACTTTGGGCCTGCTTGTCGAGCTCCACCCCCACCAGCTCCTGCACCACATCCTTGAGCCCATGGCGGGGGCTGTAGGTGCGGCCCAAGCGGCTGCCGATCTTGGTGCAGAAAATCGGGTTCACCGCAATCGCCAGATTTTCAGCCAAGGCCGCCACATCGAAGCGAGCGAAATGGAACACCTTTTCGATCGCAGGGTTTTCCATCAGGGCCTGGAGCCTGGGGGCTGAGTCCTGGCCCCGGGAGAGGCGAATGCAGCACACGTTGTCGTGGTCGTCGCAGATCTGCACCAGGCAGAGCCGATCGCGGCCATGGATCAGGCCCATGGCTTCGGTATCCACAGCCAGGGCCCGGGCACCGGCAAAGAGCGCCGCCCACTCGGCATCAAGGTCGCCGTCAAACACGGCAAAGCGTGAGGGGGCAGGCAGATTGCTGGGGGTCGAGGCGGCAGCCATGGGGATCAAGCCAAGGGATGCCCCATCGTGACAACCGACCGGCCAGCCTGACCACAGGCAGAATGCCCCCCATGGCCAACTCCGGCTCCACCCTGCTGCTCACCCTGCTGCTAGCCATTGGGCTGGTGTTTTTCCTGCGGGCAGCCAGCAAAGACCGCACCACCGTGGTCGACGTGTTTTCCCCCAAGCCTGCGGTGGAAGTGCTCGACGGCCTCACCAGCTGGCTCACCGCCAGGGGCTGGGCCGCCAGCGGCGGTGACGCCAACCAGCAACTGCTGCGCTTCCGCGGCCAAGTGAGCTCAAGCGTTCCCCTGGCCATCCTGCTATCGATCCTTGGCGCCGTAGGGGCTGGATGCCTGGGGCTGGTGATTCGCCAACTCATCCCCTCCCTGGGCTGGTGGCCCCTGGTGCTGGCCCTGCTCGGACCAGCCGCCGGCCTGCTCTACCGGCGCCGGGCGGAGCGCGCAGAAACCGTTGAGTTGCGCTTGATCAGCGGGGCAGAGGGTGGGGACACCGCCCTCAAAGTGCGGGCCCACCGCGATGAATTGATTGCCCTGGAATTGGAGTTGGCAGAGCCGCTACAACTGGCCAGCGATGGAGCCCTGCTCAGTTCGCCGATCTAAGTCGCCAATCCGCTGCAAACGATGGCCCCAACCAGCTCCACCCAGCCAAACCATTCCCCTCGCTTGGCCGTCGCTGGCATGGCTGGACTGGCGATCGCTCAAGTCGCCGTGGCGGGACTGGCCATCGCTGGACTGGGACTAGGTCTGGGAACGGCAACGGGTGCCAGGGCCCAGGCCTGGGCCGCCGGCAGCGACCCCCTCACCGGCCCCCGGGCCCGCTACAGCAAGGACTGGATCGGCGTGCGGCCTGTGGAGCCAACCACCGAAATCTTGGTGATGGCTGGCCATTCCGATTCCCAGGGCGTTGGCGGAGCCGGCACGGGCGGCGCCGCGGCGTCGCTGTATGGCGCCAGGCCCATGCAGATCGGCATCACCGATGAACTCTTCTGGAATCTCCTCACCGCCCAGGAGGTGGTGCGGCTCGGGCAAGCCCGCGGCCTGAAGATCCGCTTCTACGACCCACTCCAGCGTTCCATCGCCAATGGCAACGATCCCCGCACCACCTGGAGCGTGGGCAAGGCCCATGTGGACCAAGGGGGCTATGCCCTGGAGATCCATTACGACGCCTACGGCCGCGACGGGGTGGGCTCCGGCCTAATCCCACCGATCAACAAACCGCTCAACCAGATCGACGAAAGCCTGGCGAAGGCCTTTGGGGCCTATCCCCAGTTCTTCCGCGATGGGCTTGGGGCCCCCAAACGGGGCATCGCCATTTTGGAAATTGGCAAGCTTGAAGGGTCGCTGGAAAACGCCCTCCGCAATCCCCAAACGCGCATCGCTTCTCTCCAGGCCATTGCCACCCGCGTCGTCGATGCCCTGGCGGCTGGCCTGGGCGCCACCAGCCTGCCGATCAGTCCACAGCCTGATGTGGCGCGCAGCGATCAGTAAGGGTGGCGTCGTCGAACCAATGTTGGGGGCGGGTGAACAGGCTGGTGAGCAGCTCCTCCCGGCTACCAGCCTCGGGTTTGTAGCCGTACTCCCAACGCACCAAGGGCGGGAGCGACATCAGGATCGACTCCGTGCGGCCATTGGTTTGGAGGCCAAAAATGGTGCCGCGATCGAACACCAAGTTGAACTCCACGTAACGTCCGCGGCGATACAACTGGAACTGACGCTCCCGGTCGCCGTAGACGATTGCATTGCGCTTCTCGACGATCGGCACGTAGCTAGGCAAGAAGGCCTGGCCACAGGCTGACGCCAGGGCAAACAACTGGTCCCAGTTCTGGCTGATGGCCCCCGTGGCCTGGCTCACCTGGGCCGCCGGCCCCTGGGGGTCCTGGCCCTTGTAAATCACCCCACGGGGGTCTTGGTAGTCGTAGAAGATGCCTCCCACGCCCCGGGTTTCATGGCGGTGCTTGAGGTAGAAGTACTCGTCGCACCAGGGTTTGAACACCGGGTAATAGGCCGGGTTCACCGAATCGCAAGCGCCCTTAAGGGTGCGGTGGAAGTGCTTCGCGTCTTCGAGGAAGGGGTAATAGGGGGTGAGATCAGCGCCGCCGCCAAACCACCACACCGGACCCGCTTCGAAGTAGCGGTAATTGAGGTGCACCGTGGGGACGTAGGGGTTGCGGGGGTGCAACACCATCGAGGTACCGGTGGCAAACCAAGGGTGGCCCTTGGCCTCAGGCCGCTGACTCAGGATCGAGGGGGGCAGCTGATCGCCCGCCACCTCCGAGAAATTCACGCCGCCCTGCTCAAAGATGCGGCCGCCCTTCATCACCCGGGAACGGCCACCGCCACCCTCGGGGCGTACCCAGCTCTCTTCTGCGAAGCTGCCGCCACCATCGAGCTGTTCCAGGCCCGCACAAATGGAATCCTGCAGACCCATCAACAGGGCCTTCGCCCGGGCGCGGGAGTCGGCGGGGGGCTTTTCCAGGGCCGGGGCAGAGCCGGTTCCAGCGAGCTTGTTTTTGCCGCGAGCCAGCAAAGCCTTAAACATCGAGCACGCGCCGTAACGACGCCACCAATGCAACCACCATTTCAGGCCGCCTAGCCCCCAGACAAGCCTTCGAGAGGCTCTGTCATGGCACCTAGGATCACGGGCCCCAGATGCCAGTGTCCATGCCGTCCGATGAGCAGGCCCGTGTCGCCCTCGAGGTCGTCAAGGACGCAGGCAGTGGGCGCAGTCTGCTGGAGCTGGGTTGGCTTCAAGACCCCCGGCTTCAAGGGGAGCGGGCCTTGGTGCGCCTCGCCCTGCCGGGATTCGCCCAAAGCCAACAGGCCCAAATCGCCCAGGAGATCAAGCAGGCGCTGCTTGGCCTCGATGGGGTCGACGACGTTCAAATCGAAGTGGGGCAGCCAGCCGGCGCCGCCCCGATCGGCGCTGCCGGTCATGGTGCCAGTGGTCATGGACCGGGTGGCCATGGCCAGGTGCCCGAACGCCAACCCATTGCCGGGGTCAAGCACGTGATTGCCGTGAGTAGCGGCAAGGGTGGGGTGGGCAAAAGCACCGTGGCCGTCAACCTGGCCTGCGCCCTGGCCGCCAGCGGCCTGCGGGTGGGCCTCCTCGATGCCGATATCTACGGACCCAACGCCCCCACCATGCTGGGTGTGGCCGACCGCACGCCTGAGGTGGAAGGGGAAGGCGCAAGCCAAGTGCTCACCCCCATCGAGACCTGCGGGATTGCGATGGTGTCGATGGGCCTGCTGATCGCCGAGAACCAGCCGGTGATCTGGCGGGGCCCGATGCTGAACGGGATCATCCGCCAATTTCTCTACCAGGTGGCCTGGGGAGAACGGGATGTGGTGGTGGTCGACCTCCCCCCAGGCACCGGCGATGCCCAGCTCAGCCTGGCCCAGGCCGTACCCATGGCTGGGGTGATCATCGTGACCACCCCCCAGCAGGTCTCCCTGCAGGACGCCCGGCGCGGGCTGGCGATGTTCTTGCAAATGGGCGTTGCCGTGCTCGGCGTCGTGGAGAACATGAGCGCGTTCATTCCCCCTGATGCTCCCGAAAAGCGATATCCGATCTTTGGCAGCGGTGGTGGTGCCCGCCTGGCCGCCGAGGCGGATGTGCCCCTACTGGCTGAATTGCCCCTGGAAATGCCCGTGCGCGAAGGCGGTGATAGCGGCAGGCCCGTGGTGCTCTCCGCTCCCAACTCCCAGACAGCCAAGGCTTTTTTGGGCTTGGCCCAAAGGCTGCGCAGTCACGTTTTGATCCCAGGCTGAATGCCATGGTGACCCGGCGCAAAGGGATGTTTGCCCGTGGGGATCGCGCCCGCCGGGGCTGGCTCAATGGGGTCGACAAGATTCTGTGGGGGGTCCCCTTGGGGATCACCGGTTTGGCCGGAGTCCTGATCGCCAGCACCCAGCGCCAGGCGACCTATGTCGACTGGTACGACCACTGGATCACGGCCGCCGTTGGAATGGTCTTGGCCTTGATCCTGGCCAAGATCCCCCTTGAGCGCCTCAACGCCTTACTGGGCCCGATCTACGGACTCACGGTGGTCAGCCTGTTGGCCGTTCGATTGATCGGCACCTCAGCCCTCGGAGCCCAGCGCTGGATCAGCATCGCTGGCTTCCATGTGCAGCCCTCGGAATTCGCCAAGCTGGCGGCGATCCTGCTGCTGGCAGGCGTGCTCTCCAGGTTTCCCATCGAGCGGCCCGTGGATCTGGTCAGGCCGATAGCCCTGATTGCACTGCCCTGGGTGCTCGTGTTCATCCAGCCCGACCTCGGCACCTCCTTGGTCTTCGGCGCCCTGCTGCTGGTGATGCTCTTTTGGGCGGGCATGCCCTTGAGCTGGCTGGTGCTCATGCTCTCGCCCCTGATCACGGCGGTTATGGCGGGCACCGTGCCCTGGATCCTGGTGGGCTGGATCCCCCTGATGGCCTATTTGGCCTGGCGATCCCTTCCCTGGAAACGAACAGCACTCACCGTGGTGGTGGCGATCCAGGGGCTCTTCTCCCTGCTTACCCCCTACCTATGGATGCATGGATTGAAGGAGTATCAGCGCGATCGGCTGGTGGTGTTTCTCGATCCCGCCAAGGACCCCCTCGGGATTGGCTATCACCTCATTCAAAGCAAGATCGGCATTGGCTCCGGCCAACTCTTCGGCACGGGCCTGCTCCAGGGCAACCTCACAAAACTGCAATTCATCCCTGAACAGCACACCGATTTCATCTTCAGTGCCATGGGAGAGGAGCTGGGTTTTCTGGGCTGTGTGCTCCTTATTGCGGCCTACGTCCTGTTGATGTGGCGGCTGCTCCAAATCGCTGGCAAAGCCCGTAGCGATTTCGAATCCTTGGTGGTGATTGGCGTAGCCGGCATGTTGATGTTTCAGGTAGTCATCAACATTGCGATGACGATTGGCTTGGGCCCAGTGAAAGGCCTCCCCCTGCCCTGGATGAGCTACGGCCGTTCCGCCATGCTCCTCAACTTCATGGCGCTGGGCCTGTGTGCCTCGGTGGCACGGCGGGGCCAACCCACCAAGTCGCCATGGTGAGATCTGCTCCCAGCCCAGGCACCAGCCTCAATTGCCTTCGCCAGCTGCTGGCCGAAGGGGTGCCCGTGGGGGTGGGCAATGAAGACAGCGTGCGGCGCCAATGGTGGGCAGCCCTGGCCACCCTGCAAGACGACCTCCTGCTGAGCCAGCCCACGCTCGAGGGGATTTGGCTGGCCGCCCCGTTGCCCGCCCTCTACGAACCAGGCCTCCTCCAACAACTGCAGGGATGGGTCTGGGCCCCTTCCGAATTAGACGATCTGCTGCCGGCAGCCTCGAGCCTGCTGCCTGGAAACCGGGGGCCCTCAGCCAACGCCCTACCCAGCGGCGGGTTCCAGCGCCTTGCCCTGGCGGAAGAGGACGGAACCGATCCCCTGCTGCTGGTGATCACGCCAAGCGTCCAAGCCGCCCTTTGCCTGGACGGACCGCCCCAGGCCCGGCGCTTGGTGGTGCGCTTCGACCCCCAGGTGCTCTCGGCGGCCCTGAGCCTGATCAACGAACGGCTGCAAGCCAGCGATCCAGAGGCAGCCCAAGCCCTGCGCACGGCCCTCCAGGGGCTCGGCTCCCTCCGCAGCGACGAACACTTAGTGCTGCGCTTTTGGCCGCGGATGGCCGAACGCCTGGCCGCCATCGCACCCAGCGTGACCTTGCAGCCGCTTGTCCATGGCGGCCATGAAGCAGCGGCCAAACCCTTCTCTTCCAAAGCGATCAGCAGTGAGCTAGCCCTGCTGGAAGCCCTCACCCACGAGGTGCGCACCCCCCTGGCGACGATCCGCACCCTGATCCGCTCGCTGCTGAAGCGCGGCGATCTACCCGCCATTGCCCGCCAGCGGCTCGAGCAAATCGATGGCGAATGCAGTGAGCAAATTGATCGCTTTGGCCTGATCTTTTTGGCCGCCGAGCTCCAGCGCCAACCCGGCAGTGAAGAGCCCCTAGAACGCGATGCCCTGGCCCGCACCGACCTCAGCGAACTGCTCAAGCAACTGGAGGCGCTCTGGCAACGGCAGTTGGCCCGGCGGGATCTCGTGCTGGAGCTGCAGATTGAACCCGGCCTGCCGCCGGTGCTCAGCGATCCGGCCCGGCTCGAAACCATGCTGGGTGGCCTGATTGATCGCTTCAGCCGCAGCCTGCCCTCCGGCAGCACCGTGCGCCTGGCGCTGCAACCCGCTGGCGCCAAGCTCAAACTGCACCTGAGCCACGACCTCAGTCCAGCCCCCAGTCCAGAGCTCAGGGGCGAGTCTGCCCATCAGAGCGATCCTGGCCATCACCGGGAATTGGTGGGGCCCGTTCTGAGCTGGAATCCCGCCACCGGCAGCCTGCAGCTCAGCCGCCAGGCCACCCAACGGTTGTTCGAACGGCTCGGCGGAAGGCTCACCGAACGCAACGGCAGTGGCCTCACCGTTTTCTTTCCGGTTTGTTAAGCCGAGAGGCGAGCCCGTTTGTTGAGCCGGGAGGCGAACCTGTTTGTTGACGGGTGTGAAGACTGGGGCGGCAGGTCGATTCAGGCCAAAACACTGGTGCTACCTTCCGGTTGTAACGATCCCAAGCCATGGCAGCTACTGCGCTGAGCGGTCAACTTCCGAAGTACATCGGCAGCACAGGCGGCCTGCTGAACTCGGCTGAAACCGAAGAGAAATACGCCATCACCTGGTCGAGCCCCACCGAGCAGGTGTTTGAGCTCCCCACCGGCGGTGCTGCCCACATGAATGAGGGCGAAAACCTCATGTACTTCTCCCGCAAGGAGCAGTGCCTGGCCCTCGGCACCCAGCTGCGCACCAAGTTCAAGCCCCGGATCGAGGACTACAAGATCTACCGGATTTTCCCCGGTGGCGACACCGAATTCCTCCATCCCAAAGATGGCGTGTTCTCTGAAAGAGTGAACGAAGGCCGTCCGATGGTGGGCCACAACCCCCGGCGCATTGGCGCCAACCCGAATCCAGCCAACTTGAAGTTCACCGGCAAGAACACCTTCGACGCCTGATCGAAGCTTCTTTGTGAACCCCTGCTGACCAGTCAGCACCTATAAAGGCGGGGCCCGGAGCCCCGTTTTTTTTGCCCTCCGGTAGCCCCATGCCCAGCCTCGAGCACGATGGGTTAGCCAAGCAGGTCTTCCTCGACCAGGTGGCTGCTGGCAAAACCTTCATCCCACTGTGGAAATGCTGGCCCGCTGACCTGGAAACCCCCCTCACCACCTGGTTGAAGGTGGGATCGAGCAGCAGCCATGGTGCCCTGCTCGAATCGGTGGAGGGCGGCGAACGGATCGGCCGCTGGAGCTTTGTGGTGAGCGACCCCCTCTGGACCCTTACAAGCCGGGGGGACCAGAGCCTGCGCCAGTGGCGCGATGGCCGCCAGGAGCACCTGGGAGGCAATCCCTTTGAGCTGGTGCAGCAATGCCTGGCGCCCCTCACCAGTTCCTCGGTGCCAGGCCTGCCCCCGGTGGGCCAGCTGTTTGGCTTCTGGGGCTACGAATTGATCCGCTGGATTGAACCCAGCGTCCCCGTCCATCCCTGCCCGGAAGGGGCCCCCGCCGATGGCTGCTGGATGCTGGCCGACAGCCTGCTGGTGTTTGACCAGGTCAAGCGCCAAATCACCGCCGTGGCCTACGCCGATCTCAGTGGCGACAACAACGCTGGGACCCAGGACCCGGACGCCGCCTATGCCGCCGCGGCCGCCCGGATCGGGGCCCTCGAAGCGCGCATGCACCAGCCCCTGCCTGCGGGGGTCACACCGCTGCCGTGGCAAGACAAACCGGCCACCGACGTCCAGGCCCAAAGCAACCGGGGTCGGGCGGATTTTGAGCAGGCCGTGGTCACCGCCCGCGAACACATCGCCGCGGGGGATGTGTTCCAGCTGGTGCTGAGCCAAAGGCTCGAAACCACCATTGCGAGGGATCCCTTTGAGCTCTACCGGAGCCTGCGGATGGTGAACCCCTCGCCCTACATGGCGTTCTTCAACTTCGGCGGCTGGCACCTGATTGGATCCAGTCCAGAGGTGATGGTGAAAGCCGAGCCTGCAGGCGATGGCAGCGGCAGGGTGAAAGCCTCCCTGCGGCCCATTGCCGGCACCAGGCCCCGCGGCCTTACGGAAGCCGAAGACCTGGAGTTGGAAGCTGATCTGTTGGCGGATCCCAAGGAACGGGCCGAGCACGTGATGCTGGTGGATCTGGGCCGCAACGATCTCGGTCGGGTCTGCCAGCCTGGCAGCGTCAAGGTGGGCGAGCTGATGGTGATCGAGCGTTACTCCCATGTAATGCACATCGTGAGCCAGGTCGAGGGCCTGCTCGCCCAAGGGAAAACCATCTGGGACCTGCTGATGGCCTCCTTCCCGGCAGGCACCGTCAGCGGGGCTCCAAAAATCCGCGCCATGCAATTGATTCACGCCCTAGAGCCCGATGCCCGGGGCCCCTATTCCGGGGTTTACGGCGCCGTGGATCTAGCTGGAGCCCTCAACACCGCCATCACGATCCGCACCATGGTGGTGCTGCCCAACCCCTCCGGCGGTTGGCGGGTTCAGGTGCAGGCCGGTGCCGGGGTGGTGGCCGATTCCAAACCCGAAGCGGAATACGAAGAAACCCTCAACAAAGCCAGGGGCATGTTGAAGGCACTGGCTTGCCTGCAATGAGGATGGCCCCATGACAGCACCAAGGCTCCTCAAAGGGTTTGAGATCGAGCTCTACACCGGCAAACCCGACGGCACCGTGGTGGGGTGCTCGGCCGAAGCGGCCGGCGCCCTCAACGGATTCGTGACCGAGCCCGACCACCGCAACCTCGAGTACATCACCCCGCCGGAAGCGAGCTACGCCACCCAACTGGAGCTGCTGCTGGAACCGCGCCGCCGGCTGCGCGCCTGGCTGTCAGACAAGGGCCTCACCCTGCTGCCAGGCAGCACCTTGAGCCTTGGCGATAGCCACCGGTTTGAGCGTTCCAATCCCGACCACCCTTATCACGACTACATCGAAGCCACCTATGGCACCCGGGTGGTGACGGCCAGCGTCCACATCAACCTGGGGGTAACCGCCATGGACGCCCTGTTCAGCGGGCTGCGGCTGCTCCGCTGTGAGGCCTCCCTCCTCCTGGCCCTTAGCGCCAGTTCCCCCTTCCTCGATGGCGCGGTCACCGGAGCCGATTCCCAACGCTGGCTGCAATTCCCCCTGACCCCAACTCACGTCCCCCTGTTTCGGGACCACGACCACTACATCCATTGGATGGAGCAGCAATTAGCGGCCGGCACGATGCAGAACGTGCGCCATCTCTGGACCTCGGTGCGTCCCAATGGCGATGACCGCCCCCATGACCTCAATCGCCTGGAGATTCGGATTTGCGATCTGGTGAGCGATCCGCTCTTGCTCCTGGCGATCACAGCCTTCACCGAGCTCCGGCTGCACCAGCTCTGGCTCGATCCCAAGCACCACGATCCGCTGCAAGCCAGCAGCCTCAACCTCGAGCGCCTGGCCGATCTGGCCGATGCCAACGACCGAGCGGCCGCCCAAACCAGCCTGAATGCCACCCTCCGCCACTGGCGAGATGGCCAACCCATCGAGGCGCGCCAATGGATCCAGCAGCAACTCGATGAGCTCGCTCCCCTGGCGACAGAACTGGAGCTGACCCCCTGGCTTGAACCCCTGCACGCCGTGCTCGAACGCGGCAATCAAGCGACGCATTGGCTGCAGCGCCATCGATCTGGCGAATCCATCAGCGCCATCCTCAGCACCGAAATCGAAGCTATGGCAGAGCAGGAGCTCGCAATCCTCGGCAGTGCTTCGAAGCACACAGACAGCCTTTCAGGCCCTTTGGGATGATCGGGGATCCCAGCTCTGGCCCCCAGGCCCCGATGCGGCAGCAGCCCATGCCCCCCTTTGCCCCTCGCGATGCCGAGCCCTCCCAACGGGTCATCCGTCTGCTGGGTGAGCGGCTGGAGTTGGTGGAAGACCTGTGGCAAACGGTTTTGCGCAGCGAATGTCCCCCAGGACAGGCGGAGAGGCTGCTGCGGCTCAAACAACTGAGCGAACCAACCCCCGCAGAAACCGCGAACTCCGACGGACCCGCTGGGGAGACTTCGGCTTCAGACGATCCCAACGCCGCCATCGTGCAGCTGATCCGGGACATGGATCTGGCTGAGGCCATCACCGCGGCCAGGGCGTTCTCCCTCTATTTCCAGCTGGTCAACATTCTCGAGCAGCACATCGAGGAAGACAGCTATCTCGACAGCCTCAAAGCCCACCAAGAGCCCGTTGTCAGCGATCCGTTCCTGCCGCCCTTGGCCAGCCAGAACGAGCCAGCCACGTTTCGTCAGCTGTTTGAGCGCCTCCGCGGTCTGAATGTGCCGCCCGCCCAGCTGGAAAACCTGCTGCGCGATTTGGATCTGCGGCTGGTGTTTACGGCCCACCCCACCGAAATTGTGCGCCACACGGTGCGCCACAAGCAGCGGCGCGTGGCGGCCTTGATCCAGAAGCTGGAACAGGGCGATCAGCTCAACAAGCTCGAGCGGCACAGCTTGCGCCTTCAGCTGGAAGAGGAAATCCGCCTGTGGTGGCGCACCAGTGAATTGCACCAGTTCAAACCCACCGTGCTGGATGAGGTGGATTACGCCTTGCACTACTTCCAGAAGGTGCTGTTTGATGCCATGCCCCAGTTGCGGCAGCGAATTCGCTCAGCCCTGAAGTCGAGCTATCCGGATGTGGAGCCACCGCGGGATGCCTTCTGCACCTTCGGCTCCTGGGTGGGCTCCGACCGCGATGGCAACCCTTCTGTGACCCCCCAGATCACCTGGCGCACGGCCTGCTATCAGCGCCAGCTGATGCTCGAGCTCTACATCAAATCCGTCGACGACCTCCGCGACCAGCTCAGCATTTCGATGCAGTGGAGCCAGGTGAGCCCGGCCCTGCTCGAGTCGCTCGAGATGGACCGACTGCGCTTCCCCGAGATTTACGAAGCCAAGGCCGCCCGGTTCCGCCTCGAGCCCTACCGCCTGAAACTCAGCTACACCTTGGAACGGCTGCGCCTGACCCACAAGCGCAATCAAAAGCTGGCCGATGCCGGCTGGGAGTCGCCCTGGGACGGCCAAGGATCCAACAGCCAGGAGCTTCACTACAGCACCGTTGATGAGTTCCGCAACGACCTCGAACTGATTCAAGACAGCTTGGAGGGCACGGGCTTGAGCTGCGAGTCGCTGCAGCACTTGATCAGCCAGGCCCAAATTTTTGCCTTCTGCCTGGCCAGCCTCGACATTCGCCAGGAGAGCACCCGCCATAGCGATGCCCTCGACGAACTCAGCCGCTATCTCCAGCTGGCCGTGCCCTACGGCGAGATGGACGAAGCCACCCGGGTGGCCTGGCTGCTGAAGGAGCTGCAAACCCGGCGGCCACTGGTCCCCGTCAGCACCCCATGGACTGAAACCACCCAGCAAACCTTTGACGTGTTCCGGATGCTGCAACGGCTGCAGCAGGAATTCGGCCAACGCATCTGCCGCACCTACGTGATCTCGATGAGTCACACGGTGTCGGACCTGCTTGAGGTGCTGCTGCTCGCCAAGGAGGCGGGATTGGTGGATCCCATGGCCCATCAATCCACCTTGCTGGTGGTGCCCCTGTTTGAAACCGTCGAAGACCTTCAAGGGGCCCCAGCTGTGATGGAGCAGCTCTTCCAAGAGCCCTTCTACCGCGAACTGCTCAGCAGCCATGAGACAAGCCAGCCCCTCCAGGAGGTGATGCTCGGCTATTCCGACAGCAACAAAGATTCGGGCTTCCTCTCAAGCAATTGGGAAATCCATAAGGCCCAGATCGCCCTGCAGCAGATCGCCATTGGAAATGGCGTAGCCCTGCGCATCTTCCACGGCCGGGGGGGCTCGGTGGGACGCGGCGGCGGTCCTGCCTACCAGGCGATCCTGGCCCAGCCCAGTGGCACCCTGGCTGGGCGCATCAAAATCACCGAGCAGGGTGAAGTCTTGGCGTCCAAGTACGCCCTCCCCGAACTGGCCCTTTACAACCTCGAAACGGTCACCACGGCCGTGCTCCAGAACAGCCTGGTCAGCACCCCCGTGGATGCCACCCCCAGCTGGAACGAGCTGATGGGCAGGCTGGCCGCCCGCTCCCGCGACCACTACCGGGCCCTGGTGCACGACAACCCTGATCTGGTGGCCTTTTTCCAGCAGGTCACCCCGATTGAGGAAATCAGCAAACTGCAGATCTCGAGCCGGCCGGCCCGCCGCCAGGGGGGAGCCAAGGATCTATCCAGCCTGCGGGCCATTCCCTGGGTGTTTGGTTGGACCCAAAGCCGCTTCCTGTTGCCCAGCTGGTTTGGCGTGGGCGCTGCCCTCCAGGAGGAAGTGGACCAGGATCCCGAACAACTCGAACTGCTACGGCTGCTCTACCAACGCTGGCCGTTCTTCCGGATGCTGATCTCCAAAGTGGAGATGACCCTCTCCAAGGTCGACATTGACCTGGCCCATCACTACGTCCAGGCCCTCGGCAGGCCTGAACATCGCGAAGCGTTTGAGCACATCTTCCAAACCATTGCCCACGAATTCGTGCTGACCAGGGATCTGGTGCTGAAAATCACGGGCCACAGCCGGTTGCTCGATGGCGATCCCGCCCTCCAACTCTCGGTGGATCTCCGCAACCGAACGATCATTCCCTTGGGCTTTTTGCAAGTGGCCCTGCTGCGCCGGCTGCGGGATCAAAACCGCCAACCGCCCATGAGTGAGGCCATGAACCCCAGCGACGACGGTCGCACCTACAGCCGCAGTGAGCTGCTCCGCGGAGCCCTCCTCACGATCAATGGCATCGCAGCTGGCTTGCGCAACACGGGCTAAGCCAGCGGTTCGTTCCTTCCCACCCGCCGGGCCTGCCCTTGCTCCCCTTTCGCAACCATCCCCCCATCCCCCTCCTGCGGGAGGGCTACAGCCTCGTGGCCGATCCCTTCCCCAGCGCCGCAGCCCTCAACAGGCTGCTGGTGCTCGGTGGTGATCAGCCCCGGGAGGCGGGGCGCTGGCAGCGGGTGCTCGAGCGCAGCATCTGGCACCTGGGGGTGGAGCGATCCGACGGGGAACTGGTGGGATTTGTCAGGACAACCAGTGACCTGGCCCTCAACGCCAACCTGTGGGATCTCTGCTGCGACCCTGCCGACCCCGCAAACGATGAGGTGCTGGCCTCCCTGGTGTACGGCGCCCTCGCCCGGCTGCGCAAGGAACTTTCCGGCTGCAGCATCTCCCTCTCCGCCCCCCCCGAGGCGCTCCGGGCCCTCGAGCGCTACGGCTTCGTGGTGGACCCAGGTGGAATCCGGGCCATGGGCCTGAAACTCCGCTAGGCAAGCCCTGCAGAACAACCTTTAAAACGGCTTTTAGCCACAAAAAAGCCCTTCCTGTTCCGGCAGGAAGAGCTAAAAGAGCGATGAACCAAACGAGCATGGAGGGACTCGAACCCCCGACCCTCAGAACCGGAATCTGATGCTCTATCCAACTGAGCTACATGCCCAACACCAGGGCAGCACCCCGATGGGCCTACCTTAACGGCTCACCGCTTCAGACCCATCCGGCTGCACCGCCTGGAGCTGCTGCACTTTCGCAATCTCACCGAACTGAGCCTGGAGTTCAACGCGCCCAGGCTCCTGGTGATTGGTCCGAATGGCGAAGGCAAATCCAACCTGCTCGAAGCCGTGGAACTGCTCGGCAGCCTGCGCTCCCACCGCACCAGCTCCGACCGTGACCTGATCGCCCATGGGGAGAAGGAAAGCTGCTTGCGGGCCCGCACCATCGAAGGGGATGTGCTCCAACTGGCCCTGCGCCGCAGCGGCGGCCGCACGGCCCTGCGCAACGGCAAGGTGCTTGAGCGCCAACACGACCTGCTGGGATCGCTCCGTTGCGTGGGCTTCAGCGCCCTGGACCTGGAGTTAGTGAGGGGCGAACCGGCCGGGCGCCGCCAATGGCTGGATCGGGTGGTGCTGCAACTGGAACCCGTGTACGGGGAGCTGCTCAGCCGCTATGGGCGCCTGCTGCGCCAGCGCAGCCAGCTCCTGCGCCGCGGCCTGGGGGGCACGGAAGCCAATGCCCTGCTGGATGCCTTTGACCTCCAAATGGCGGTGATCGGCACCCGCCTGCATCGGCGCCGGGCCCGGGCGTTGCGTCGCCTAGAGCCCCTGGCCTCCGCTTGGCAACAACGGCTGAGCGGGGGCCGTGAGCTGCTTGAACTCGCCTACCAAAGCGGCACGAAGCTCGAAGGCGTCGAAGCCGAGGAGCCCTGGCGAGCGGCCTTACAAGAGCAGCTCGCCGCCCAGCGCAGCGAGGATTGGCGACTCGGCCAATGCAGCGTGGGCCCCCACCGCGATGAGGTTGGCATGCTACTTGGCGGCCAACCGGCCCGCCGCTACGGCTCCGCCGGCCAGCAACGCACCCTGGTCTTGGCCCTGAAATTGGCCGAGCTGGAGCTGGTGGGGGAGGTGATTGGCGAGCCTCCCCTCCTCCTGCTCGACGATGTGCTCGCAGAGCTGGACCCGGGCCGCCAGCACTTGCTGCTCGAAGCGGTGGGCGAAGGGCACCAATGCCTGGTCAGCGCCACCCACCTTGAAGCGTTTAAGGGCGGCTGGCGGCAGGACAGTCAGGTGATCCGAATGCAAGCGGGGCAGGTGGCCACAGGCGCGTAAGGTTGGCAGCTTGTTCAAGCGTTTTCGATGACCCAGGCCCTGCCCTGCCTCCACCCCAACCCAGGATGGGCTGCACCAGCAATCTTTCCCGTTAGCGAAAGCACTGCTATCAACGACAGCTATCCTGTCAGTGACGCATTTCCTGTCAGTGACACGTTCCCAGTCAGTGACACCGTCGGTAAGCACTGCATTCTCGAGCTCTACAACTGCGATCCCGCCAAGCTCGACGACGAAGCCTTCCTCAGGACCGCCATCACCTCAGCAGCCAAAAGGGCTGGCGCCACCCTGCTCAATCTGATCACCCACCGCTTCGAGCCCCAGGGTGTGACGGGATTGGCCCTCTTGGCCGAATCCCATATTTCGATCCACACCTGGCCTGAATCGGGCTATGCAGCGGTGGATGTGTTCACCTGTGGTGACCACACCATGCCGGAGATGGCGTGCCAGGTGCTTGCCGAAGAACTCTCTGCCGGCAACCACAAGCTCACCAGCTTCCGGCGGGAAACGCCCTCGGCCATCGCCGACGTGCAGCGCGATCCCAGCCTGTAGGCAGGGCCATCTAAAGCCTCCCACCGGGGGGCTTTTTTGATGAGATTTGAACAGGCGGTGCCAGGTCGCGCCAGGCCTAGCCAAACCCGGTGTAACGGCTCCAGCCTTCACACCCTGATGGAGATGCTTGCCTTCGTTGTCGCCACCCTGCTGTTCGGCGGACTCGTGGTTGCCGCCATCCGCTTGTGGCTAACCGCAGACCTAGGCGGCAGCACCGCACCAACCCCGAGCCCCAACCTCGAGACCATGACCCTGGTAGAACCCCAGGCACTCGCCAAAAGCAAGGGGCTTACGGGCGTCAGCCGACTGGCCAAGGCCGCGCTGATTCAAAAGCTCCGCACCGCCAAGGGCCCAGCGGTTGCCTAAGCAACGGCCTTCGGGGCCAGGTCGCGGTTGAGCTTGCCGCTGATTAAGCCCTCCAAATCCAGGCCCACGGCAGAAAAACCCAGGCCGCGGAAGGCCTGAACCAGGGCCTCCCGCTGGGGGGTATCGGCCCACTGCAGCAACGCCCCGGGTAACTGGTCGGCAGGCAACTCAATCCGCGCCGTTTCCCCCTGGCTGCGCACCCGCACCCGGGGCCACCCCTGGGCCAACAACCAGGCCTCCGCCGCTGCCACCCGTTCCAGCCGTTGGGCCGTGATCGGCTCGCCATAGGGGAACCGCGAAGCCAGGCATGGCTGGGCGGGCTTGTCCCACCAGGGCAAACCGAGGGCCTTGGAGAGTTGGCGCACCCCGGCCTTATCGAGGCCGGCCTCGGCCAAGGGGGAGATCACCCCATGCTCGCGGGCCGCCCGAATCCCGGGGCGATAGTCGCCGAGGTCATCCCGGTTCACCCCATCAATCACCTGGCCCCCACCAGCCGCCGCAGCGATCGGCGCCAGCAAGCGATGCAACTCCTGCTTGCAGGCGTAACAGCGGCCATCGGGGTTACTGGCGTAGCCGGGATCATCCAGCTCTGCGGTCATGATTTCCAGGTGGCTGATGCCAAGCCAGGCCGCCTGCTGGTGGGCCTCCTGGCGCAGATGGGGCGCCAGAGCTGGTGACACCCCCGTAATTGCCTGGGCCCGAGGCCCGAGTTGTTCGAAGGCAATCGCGGCCACCAGGGCACTGTCGACGCCGCCGGAATAGGCCACCACCACCGCATCCAGCTGAACCACCTGGGCCCGCAGATGGGTGAGGGCCTGCTCCAAAGGGGGCGGCAGGGCTTCGAGCAGGGAAAACAGCATGGCGCGGGCGCAGGATCCGATCTTGGCAAGGCGAAAGCGCTTCCGAGCACCGAAATCACCGGTAGCATCAACCCCTACCCAGCAGCCCGAATGGCCCCGAGCAGCACCCAAACGCCGCAGCGGGGGACAGGCCGAGGCATTGGCATCCGTACCGCAGCCGGCAGCGATGAGCGCGCCCACGGCCAACTGCACGTCTACGACGGCGATGGCAAGGGCAAGAGCCAGGCCGCCCTGGGGGTGGTGCTGCGCACCATTGGCCTGGGGATCTGCGAGCAAAAGCGCACCCGGGTGCTGCTGCTGAGGTTTCTGAAAGGGCCCGGCCGGGCCTACGACGAGGACGCCGCCATTGAGGCCCTCCAGCAGGGCTTCCCCCACCTGATCGACCAAGTGCGCACGGGCCGGGGCGACTATTTCACCGCGGAAGAAGCCACCAAATTCGATCGCCAAGAAGCCCAACGGGGCTGGGATATTGCCAAGGGAGCCATCGCCTCCGACCTCTATTCGGTGGTGGTGCTCGACGAGCTCAACCCCGTGCTGGATCTGGGGCTTCTCGATGCCGATGAGGTGGCCCGCACCCTGGCTTGCAAACCCCCCGGGATGGAGGTGATCTGCACGGGACGGGGCGCTCCGAAGGAATTGGTGCAACTGGCTGATCTCCATTCGGAAATGCGGGCCCACCAACAGATGGATCCCGGCATCACCGGCATCGAGATCTACACCGGTGATGGCAAGGGCAAATCCACCAGCGCCCTTGGCAAAGGCCTTCAGGCGATCGGCCGGGGCATCAGCCAAGACAAAAGCCACCGGGTGCTGATTCTTCAGTGGCTCAAAGGCGGCTCCGGCTACACCGAAGATGCTGCCATTGCCGCCCTGCGCGAAAGCTATCCGCACCTGGTGGACCATCTGCGCTCCGGCAGGGATGCGATCGTCTGGCGCGGCCAGCAACAACCGATCGACTACGTAGAAGCCGAGCGGGCCTGGGAGATCGCCAGGGCCGCCATCTCAAGCGGGCTCTACAAAACCGTGATCCTCGATGAGATCAATCCCACCGTCGACCTCGAACTCCTACCCGTAGAGCCGATCGTGCAGACCTTGCTCCGCAAGCCGGCCGAAACCGAGGTGATCCTCACCGGCCGCTGTAAAAACCGCCTCGCCTACTTCGAACTCGCCAGCGTCTACTCCGAGATGGTGTGCCATAAGCACTACGCCGAACGTGGCGTTGACCTCAAGCGAGGTGTCGACTACTAATGACGCCAACCAGTTCACGCAAATCAAAAATCAGACAACTCGAAGCTATACAAGCAGTTGTCCAATACAATCTCTTGCGCCAACAGCTTCCGGCATGAAACGTCTTCTGTCAAGCAACAGAACCAACAACCTCCGTTTAAGGGAACAGGGGCTTAGGCGGTGGAACTAACCCCATCAGAACAAGGCAGATAGCTGCACGGGTACGGTTATGGACACCCAGCTTCGCGAATACCTGCTTAAGGTGGTATTTAACAGTGTCAGTGGCTAGATAGACAGCCTGACCGATCTCACGATCATTCAAACCGCAAACCACATACTCCATCACCTCCAGCTCCCGCGTGGTGAGGCCAGGGTTTCGACTTGGGCTACTGCCAGCCAACTCTTGGGCAATAAGGGGTTCAAGATACATCCCGCCATTGACTACTTTCTTGATGGCCGAGATGACATGGCCAGACCCCATTTCCGACTCCAAAACAATCCCATCACTATGGGTTTTGATCGCCTCTTGAAACAGCGGCAGATTGTTATGCTGCAAAAAGAGCAAGGTGGGCAGATGGGGGTTAGCCTCTTTGACTGCGTTAACCAAATCCAAACCAGATCCTTCTTCGAGCAACTGGGTGACGATGAGCAATGTTGGATCCTTACTAAGACAAAAGTCGAGCCCCTCATTAAAGGTCGTACAGGAACCAGTCAAATGACCAGGCATCAAACCGGATCCCGAATGCCTGCCCCGTTCCGAGCGAACCCACAAGGTTGCCATTAGCCTGCTGTAGCAACAGAAAAGAATCTTCTCCCCCGCCAGCAGTTGATCAATCTGGGCATTTACCGCTCCCTGAGAAACGTAGGTTTTTATAGCGTCCAAGACCTTTACTCCATCAGAAACCAACAATAGGGAATCGCTTGATCATTGTCTATTCGGTGCCCGTTCAATAGCGCGGCAGGCTCGAGTCAATCTCCTGGCTCCAGGCATCAATGCCGCCCTGCACGTTGATCCCTTCCACCCCGGCACGCTTAAGGGCAATCAGGGCTTTGGCACTGCGGCCGCCCAGTTTGCAATGGGCATAGAGCTGTTTGCCAGCAGCCAGCTGCTTGATCCGCTCGATGGCGGTGCCGTTTTCAATCTGATCCAAGGGGATCAGCACCGCGCCAGGAATCACGGCAATCTCAGCCTCCGGTGGATTGCGCACATCGATCAACACCAGGCCGCTGGTGTCTCCATCGAGCAAAGCCTTGAGCTCCTGCACTGAGATGCTCTCGACGGCGCCAGCCTCCTCTTGGCCGGGGGCACTGCCCCCCACGCCGCAGAACTCCTGGTAGTCGATCAGTTTGTCGATCACCGGCCGCTCGGGGTTCGGCCTCAGCTTGAGCTCCCGGAACTTCATGCCCAGGGCATCAAACAGGAGCAGCCGGCCGCTCAAGGTGGTGCCGATGCCGGTGATGATTTTCACGGTCTCGGTGGCCTGAATCACCCCAATGATCCCGGGGAGTACGCCCACCACGCCCCCCTCGGCGCAGGACGGAACCATGCCCGGCGGCGGTGGCTCGGGGAAGAGGTCGCGGTAGTTCGGGCTCTCGGCATCCAGGTTGAACACCGTGGCCTGGCCTTCGAAACGGAAGATCGAGCCGTACACGTTGGGCTTGCCAAGCAGCACGCAGGCGTCGTTCACCAAATAGCGGGTCGGGAAGTTGTCGGTGCCGTCGCAAACGATGTCGTAACCCCCAATGATCTCGAGGGCGTTGTCACTGGTGAGCGCTGTTTCGTAGAGATCCACCTGGCAGTGGGGATTGATCTCGAGGATGCGGGCCTTGGCTGATTCGATCTTGGGCTTGCCCACCCACGAGGTGCCGTGGATCACCTGGCGCTGCAAATTGCTGTGGTCAACCACGTCGAAATCGACAATGCCCAAGCGGCCCACCCCCGCCGCCGCCAAATAGAGAAGCAATGGAGAACCCAGGCCGCCGGTGCCAACGCAAAGCACTGACGCTGCCTTGAGTCGCTTCTGCCCCTCCATCCCAACCTCGGGAAGGATTAGGTGCCGGGCAAAACGGGCCACCTCATCGGGGCTGAGCTGAACACCGCTGGTGTCGGGAGGAAGCATGGGAAGCAGGAGCGAGTGGCGCGCAAACGCACATCGAGCTAGCCACCCATTCTCCATGGCAACCGGATTGGCAGCCGCAAAGGTTCGACGTCATCCGCCTCGATCCACCACCAAGCCAAGCCGGCCTGGCGGCCTGGCGCCCCAATTCCTTGAATCGCCAGCAAGGCCGGCGCCACACACCAGGTCAAATCCGTGGCGGATGGCACGGGCGGCGAGCTGGGATGGCTGTGGGCAAATCCCAATACCGCCATCTGGTGCTGGCGGGCCCACTTTTGGGCAAGCAGCTGCTCCCGGGGATCGATGGCGAAGCGCCGGCCCCGCTCTTCGACCACGGGCCAGCGATTACAACAGGGCCAAACCTCCTGCACCACAAGGACATTGGCCATTTTGTTCCCCAACAGCAAGGCACAGCCTTCGAAGGGGGCAGCCGCGGCCAGAAGCCGCTCCAACTGGGCAGCCAGACGGAGATCCGCCCCCACAAAAGCTGGCGCTTCGCTGCTCACACCGATACTTTATGAACCAATCCCCTTCCAGTGCCCAACTGCGGTCCATGAGCGACACCCCTTCCGACGTGCAGGAGCAGGGCACCGAGGCCGCTGTTGAAACCTCCAGCGACGCCGCTGCGAACTTCGCCGAGCGCTACAGCGATGTCCTGGGCAAGGTGAACACCGCCCTGGACCAAGTCGACTGGGACCAGATGGGCAAACTTGGCAAAGCCACCGGCATCATCGTGGCCGTTTGCGTGGTTCAGATCCTGATCAAGGGGGTTCTGGACACCATCAATTTGATGCCGATCCTGCCTGGATTGCTTGAGTTGCTCGGTTTGGTCGTGGTGGGTCAGTGGAGCTGGCACAACCTCACCACCAGCGACAAGCGCAATGCGGTAGTGGAAAACCTGCAGAACCTGCGCAAGGAATACCTGGGCTAAGGGCCAACAGGTTCATCGAGACAGCAGGCTGTCTATTGAGCTTTGGGCTTGGGCTCCGTAGGACCCACCAAACAGGTTGGCGTGGTTCAAGAGGTGATAGAGGTTGTACAGGGCCACCCGCTCCTGGGACCCGGGCTCCAAGGGCCAGCTGGAGTCGTAGCCAGCAAAAAAGGCCTGGGGGAAGCCTCCAAACAGCTGGGCCATGGCTAAATCCACTTCCCGATCACCCCAATACACCGCGGGATCAACCAGCGCACCCCCACCCCCGGCGAGCAGGGCCGCGTTGCCACTCCAGAGGTCGCCGTGGACTAGGGCAGGCTGAACCTGGTGACCACCGAGCCAATGGGGCACCAACTCCAAGAGCTGTTGGGCTCCCCGCTGCGGGCGCCCCTGCTGGGCGGCCCAACGGAGCTGGGGCGCCAGGCGGCAATCCACAAAAAAGCGCGCCCAATTGGTGTCCCAGGCATTGATCTGGGGACTGGAACCAATGACGTTGTCGCGGCTCCAGCCAAAGCGGTCCTCCGATGCCCCCGCCTCGGCGCTGTCCCGGTGCAAAGCAGCCAAGCCCGCTCCAACGCCAAACCAACTGTCACTACTCGCACGGCCGTCCCCGCTGGCACCGCCCAAGACCAGCCACGGCAATAGCAACAGCGCCTGCCCCGCCAGCAGCCCCACCCCCAGGGGTTCTGGCACCAGCAACGGAGGCCGGGCCCAACGGGCCAAAGCCCTGAGCCCCTCAGCCTCAGCCAGCAGCAAGGGCAGGGCCTCTGCCCCATTGCCCTTGAGAAACCATTGCCGACCATCGGCCAGTTTAAGCTGCCAGGCCCTGTGACTACAGCCGCCAGCCACCGGGCGTTGGGCCACCAGCTCCACCGGGCCGTCTTCCCCTAGCTGCTGCTTCAGCCATGGGGCGAGCAGATTGGCGGGAGGCAGGCCCATCACCCAGGCAGAGGGAGCTGCCAGCATGGCCCCATGGATCGCGCCGTGGATGAGGTGGTGGATGTGGTGGTGGTGGGGGCCGGCGTCGCTGGCCTCACCGCTGCTGCTTTGCTGGCCAAAGAAGGGCTCACGGTGGAGCTGCTGGAAGCCCATCACCAAAGCGGTGGCTGTGCCGGCACCTTCCGGCGGGGGGCGTACACCTTTGATGTGGGGGCCACCCAGGTGGCGGGGCTGGAGGCTGGCGGCATCCACAGCCGGTTGTTTGCCCATCTCGGGGTCAGTGCACCCCCTGCCAACGCCCTAGATCCTGGCTGCGTTGTGGATCTGGGCGATGGCCTCCCACCGATTTCCCTCTGGCGTGATCCCCACCGGTGGCAAGTCGAACGCACGCAACAATTCCCAGGCAGCGAGTGGTTTTGGCAGCTCTGTAGCGCCATCCACCAAGCCAATTGGGCCTTTGCCGCCAAGGATCCCGTCCTGCCGCCGCGTTCCGCCTGGGACTTCGGCCAACTGCTGGGGGCCCTGGGCCTGGGCACCATCGCCAGCGGCCTGCTCACCGGGGCCACCATCGCCAACCTGCTGCACCTCTGCGGCTGCGGTGGGGATCTGCGGCTGCGGCATTTTCTGGATTTGCAGCTCAAGCTCTATTCCCAAGAACCCGCCGACCGCACAGCAGCCCTCTACGGCGCAACGGTGCTGGCCATGGCCCAGGCCCCCCTTGGGCTGTTCCACCTCCAGGGTTCGATGCAGGTGCTCTGCCACCAGCTCGAGCTCGCCCTGGCCCAAGCCCAGGGCAACCTGCGGCTGCGCCATCGGGTGGATCGCATTACCCCCATTCAGCCCCACGCCCCTGGCTGCCGCTGGAGGGTCCAGGGCACGGCCAACCCGCAAGCCCCCCAGGGGCAGCCCTTTGCCCTCAGCTGCCGTGATCTGGTGCTGGCGGTTCCTCCCCAGGCAATGCCGGCCTTGCTGGGCGAAAACTTGCCCCCGGCCTACCGCCAACGGCTGGATGGGCTGCACGAACCCTCCGGCGCCCTGGTCTTCTATGGGGCCGTTGATCGCACAGCCCTGCCAGAGGGCTGTGCCAGCCACCTCCAACGGGATTGGGATGAACCCGGTTCGCTGTTTGTCTCCATCAGCCAGGAGGGGGATGGCCGGGCACCGGCAGGCCAGGCCACCGTGATCGCCAGCGTGTTCACCGCCGCCAAGCCTTGGTTTGGCCTCGATGACGCCACCTATGCGGCCCGGAAAATTGCGGCCCAGCGGCACATCCAACGGGGCCTGAAAGAGCTGCTGGGCATCCCCGAAACGGCCTGGTGCCATCAGGAACTGGCCACCCCCCGGGGATTTGCCGGCTGGACTGGCAGGCCCTGGGGCTATGTGGGAGGGCTGGGCCAACACCCCAGCCGCTTCGGACCCTTTGGCCTGGCGAGCCGCACGCCGCTAGAGGGGCTCTGGCTCTGCGGCGATGCGATCTATCCGGGCGAGGGCACCGCCGGCGTGAGTCTTTCCGCCCTGATGGCCGCCCGCCAGCTGCTGGCCAGCCGGGGCCGCCCGCTCACCATGGCCACCGGGAAGGAGCCGAAGGGATTGGGCTAGGGGTAGGGCCAGGACTGGCCCTAAAGAAATTCTGGGCGCAACTGGTGGGCCTCGGCTAAGGCCCCCTGCAGGGCCTCCCAGTGGCCGGCCTGGAGCTGGGCCTCGAGCTCTTCCAGGCTGATCCGATAGGTGGCCAGGGCCGTCAACAACGCCGCCCGGTTGGTGCGGGCCATCAGGCTGCCCAACTCGGGATTGCCGCCGCCCACCCTGGTGGTGTCAGCAAAGCCACTGGAGGCCAGGGCCCGCACCAAAGCGGGTAGCCCCCCCCCTGCATCGGCGGCCTCGCCATGGGCAGCCTGCAGCAAGGCCGCTCCCACCAACACGGGCAAATGGGAAATCAGGGCCACGGCCTGGTCGTGGGACCTGGCGTCACAGGTGAGCCAGTGGGAACCCACCGCCTCGGCCAAGTGGCGCACCTCGGCCAAGGCCTCTGGATCCGTGGTGGCCGTCGGGGTGGCCACCCAGGGTCTACCCGCAAACAGGCCAGCAACGCCAGCCTCCACGCCAGCCTCGGCCGTACCGGCCATGGGATGGCTGGCCACAAAGCGGGGCACCCGGTTGTGCCAACGCTCGAGCACCGGTGCCTTCACCGAACCCACATCGGTGACCACCGCCTCGGGGAGCAGGACCGCCACGAGCTCCTGAGCAGGATCCAGCAAGCGATCCAACGGCAGGGCCAACACCACCAACCCACAACCCTCGAGCACCCCCGGATCGGTGCTCACAACCGTTGCCAACTGGCGTTGACGCGCCCTCTCGGCGGTGGCGGGGCGATGGACCAGGGCCCGCACCTGGGCTCCTTGCGCCATTAGATCGAGGCCCAAGGAGCCCCCAATCAGGCCCATCCCCACAATCCCCACGGGCTTCGCCTGCCAGAGGGGCTCTCCGGATTGAACCCGTGCGTTTCCAGCGTCTGTCATTCCGGCCGCAGTCCCTGCACGCCAGCTTCCTACGCTTGGGGCCCATCGGCAGGTCGCGGATGCTGGAAGCCCGCGCCCATCAGCAGCTCAAGGCGCTACTCCAGCGCGAGGGAGTCGGGCACTGGCCCCACCATCTCAGCCTGGGCCGGCTGGTTGCCCGCAGCCTCAGGCGCAGGGATCACACCGTGGTGCGCCTGGCTCCAGGCACGGAGCCCAACTGGTGGATCAGCCTGCTGGTGCCCTTGGCCCTGGGGGACGAGCCCCTGGCCCTGGTGGTGAGTGACTCGGCGCGGCAGCGGCTACAGCAGGTTGAATTGCCGCGGCTCGCGGCGGCCGATCCAAGCCTGGCCCTGCCCTGCTTCGAGGGGACCCACGCCCCCCAGGAAGCCAGGGTCTGGGTGCTCACCCATCGGCAGCTGGTGGAGGCCTGGCGATCCAATCAGCTGGGCGCACGCCAGCTTGTGATCCCCGAGGCCGAGCACCTGGATGGCTGCCTGCGGGAAGCCCTGGAGGTGGTGATCACCCCAGAGCATTGGGACCAACTCCGGCGCGCCCAGCCCAGCGCCGAAGCCAGCCTGCTCAGCCTGCATGAACGGCTCAGCCGGCAGCTCCTGGCCCACCCCCGCAATCCCAAACAGCAGGTGGCCCTGGCCCCGGAAGATGAGGCGCCCTTGCGGCACCTGCTGCAGGTGCTTGGCCCCCTGCCGGAGCCCTGGCCCGCCTGGCTCGCTGCCGCCGGCTCCGCCTGGACCAGCTGGGCCCGGGTCAATCCCCAGCTTTTGCAATGGCACCTGCACCGCCAACCCCTCGAACCCAGCAGGGTCCTGCCTGGACTTCTCGATGGCCGGGGTTGTGTGCTCATCGGCCAGCTGGGCGAGCGCAACCCCCTGGATCTCACCCCAACGGTCACCGTTGCGCTGGGCGATCCGCCCTTGGCAGACCCCCTGCCCCTGTTCGCTCCGCTGCGCCAACCCCTGCCCAACAGCCCCCACTACGGGGAGCATTTGCTCGAGCAAAGCCGCCGGCTGGTTCTCGCCCAAGCGGGATTAAGCATGGTGTTGCTCAGCGATGACGCCCTGCGCCTCGATCTCGCTAGTGGCCTGGCCGCCGAATTTGGCAGCCGGGTCGTGCACCAGAGCACAGCCCCCGAAAGCAATGGCGTGATCTGCGCCAGTTGGAGTTGGTGGCTGGCCAACCAAGAGCGCTTGCCCTTGCCCGCCCAGGTGATTGTGGGCCTACTACCGCTCGCGAGCCTGGAAGATCCGCTCACAGCCGCCCAGGTGAAGCTCTTGCGCGAGCAAGGCCGCGATTGGTTTCGCGAGCAGCTCCTCCCCGATGGCCTCACCCAACTGCAATTGGGGGTATCGGGGCTCAGACGCAGCGGCGGTCGCCTCGCCATCCTGGATGGGCGGCTCAGGGGCCGCAGCTGGGGGCAAAACGTTTTGGGCGCCCTTGAACCCTGGGTGGCCTTAAGCCGGCTTTTGCCTCACTAGCCTTGGCAACACGAAAGGATTGACCCATGGGGGAAGCCAAACGCCGCACCATCCAGGGGCTGCCGCCCAAAAGCGTCAAAAAGGGCAAGGTGGACACCTCCCCGCGGCTGGTGGCCTGGTTCCCCCTGACGCGCAACCAGGCTGATGCATTTGTCCAGGTCAGCACCAAGGGCGCCTGGATCGGCATTGGGGCCCTGGTGGTGTTTTGGATCACGGTGCGCTTCATTGGCCCCGCCGCCGGCTGGTGGGCCCTCTCAGATGGCTAATCCGGATCGCTTAACCGGTTTGTAAATCCGCCGCAACGGCTACCGCCCCAAATCCGAAGAAAACCCTAAGATTTGGCAGCGTGTGAGATTCGCCCATGTTTCCCCGATTGGCGGAGCAGTACAGATCGGTCGTTCACGATCTGGTGATGAGCCTCCAGGCGCTAGCCAAAAGCCTGCAACACAGCAATGTGGCCGCCACTTGCTACATCTGCGGTGATGGCCGCGATGGCCAAGGGGCTTCGTTTGTCGCCAACCTGGGCGACAACCACATGGTCCGCTTTCTGGTGTCCGATTTCGGCATCAGCTGGGTGGAATCCCGCAATGGCCACGAGCTCGTGAAGCTCGAGGGAGCCGAAGCCATCCAGGAGCTGCAACGGGTGGCCCAGGTCCTGCAAGCCCCCCAGCCCACCAGCAGCAAAGCCCAGAAGCATGAAAAAGGCGCCGTTACCGGCGCCTAATCCCTTCAAGCCTTCGCCGACGCAGGGCTTTCCGAACTCGCCGCCAGCGATTCAGCTGCCGCGAGCTCCGCAGTGGAGGCAGCCGCCGCAGCCTTTGCCGCCGCGGCCAGGGGCTTCATGGAATTGGCCGTCACCTCAGATCCCTCCGTCAGCTTCTGGCGCGTCAACCGCTCAATCACCTCCGCTTGAGCTGGGTGCTGCTCCAACCAGGTGATCGTGTTGTCACGGCCCTGGCCAATGTTGTCGCCCTCGTAGCTGTACCAAGCTCCCTTGCGGGTCACCACACCGGTCTCCTCGGCGAGATCGAGCAAGCAACCGATGGTGCTGATGCCCCGGCCAAACAGAATGTCGAACTCCGCAATCCGGAACGGCGGGGCCACCTTGTTTTTGGCCACCTTGACCTTGGCCCGAATGCCGTACTCCTCGGTACCGCGCTTCAGGGTTTGGATGCGACGGATGTCGAGCCGCACCGAGGCATAGAACTTGAGGGCGTTACCACCGGTGGTGGTTTCGGGGTTGCCGTAGGTAACCCCGATTTTCTGGCGCAACTGGTTCAGAAAGATCACCGTGCAACCGGATTTGCCAATGTTGCCTGTGATTTTGCGCATGGCCTGGCTCATCAGGCGGGCCTGGCTGCCCACCGCAAGGTCGCCCATCTCGCCTTCAATTTCAGCCCGGGGGGTGAGGGCAGCAACCGAGTCCACAACCACAATGTCCACCGCGGCGGATCGCACCAGCTGGTCGACGATCTCCAGGGCCATCTCGCCGGTATCCGGCTGGGAGACCAGCAGATTTTCGATGTCTACCCCAACGGAGGCTGCATAGACGGGGTCGAGGGCGTGCTCCGCATCCACGAAGGCAGCCACCCCTCCACGCTTCTGAACCTCAGCGATGGCATGCAGGGTCAGCGTGGTCTTACCCGAACTCTCCGGGCCATAAACCTCCACAACCCGGCCCTTGGGATAGCCGCCACCCAAGGCGAGGTCGAGGGTGAGCGCTCCGGTGGGGAACGTCTCCACCCGCATGCGGGAGGCATCGCCCAGCCGCATGATCGAACCCTTACCAAAGTTGCGCTCGATGTGATTGAGCACAAGTCCGAGGGCCTTGTCGCGCTCGGCAGCCGCCCGGGCGTCAGCGGCACTTGAAGCAGCCGTGCTGGAAGCGGAAGAGGAGCCGGAAGCAGAAGCGGCCTTGGAATCGACGGGCATAACAGCAATCAGAAGCGATGGGACGGGCCGCTGGAATGGATAGGCAGGACTCCGCAGGATCAACCCCAGAGCGCCATCCTGCGACCTCTAAGAAGCAAGTGCCACCGACGGGGGCCGGCGTATCAATTGCGCATAGTACTGGTGTACTCTAACGCCCTAGGGCCATTGCGCTAGGGGGGCTACAAAGGCGTTGGGCTCGAGCCAAGCAATGCCCCCAGGCAGTCCCAGGCCATCGCCAGGGGCAAGGTAACCCCAACTCACCAGGAAGCAGCGCACCGCGGCCAGGGCCGCCTGGCTGCGCACGAGCTCAAGGGTGGGGCGACGGTCTTCGACAAACCAAATCGGGCGCCCCTGGCCGGCCCCCGCGAGCAGCTGGGCCAGCACCTCGCTTTTGCTGCCCTGCTCGTGGCCATAGAGGGCCCAAGGCTCGAGCCCAGCCGCCTGGAGCAATTGCTGGGCAAAGGCCCCTCCTTTGGTGGTGAGCACCGCCCAGTCGGCCCCCTCCGAGGCCAGACGGCCGAGCCGCTCGATCACCCCCGGGTAAAACCGATGCAAACCCAACCAGGCCCCCAGGTCGGCCGCCATGGCCCCAGAGCGCTCCCCCTCAAGGGCCTGCTGCAGGTCGTGCTCGGAAACACCCCACCGGGCCAAGGCCAGGGGCAAGGCTGCGTCGTAGGTGGCCAGCAGAGCTGGCACATCCAAATCTGGGCGGCCCAATTCGAGGGCCATCAGCACCATTTCCCAGCCCTTGTGGATGAGGGGCCTGAGCTGGGCAAAGGCCGGCGGAGCTTGGGCTGGCAACACCACACCAGGCGCAACGGCAAGGGCCGCCAAGCGTGCCGAAGCCCAGTATTCGGCCATGCCGTCCACGAGCACGCCGTCAAAATCGAACACCACCAACGGGGCCGTCTGGGCTGCCGTAATCACGGGAAAACCCTTATAAAAACTGGGTCGCTAGGATTCGAACCTAGGAATGGCGGGACCAAAACCCGCTGCCTTACCGCTTGGCGACGACCCAATGGTGCCCTCTGGGAGCAGCCAACACCGGCCTTCACCGGTGCCTAGCTAGTTACCCATAGCGCCTGGTCCTTCGTCAACCGAGGCCCCAATCCACTCAACATTCAGGCAGGGAAGACGCGCAAATACTGGGCCGGGCCCCGGCCAAAGACCGCCGTGCGCAGCCGGTAGCGACTGGCCAGTTCAACCTGCATCTGACGCACCCTCCCGGTGCGGGGGAGGAGCTCCACGGGATGGCCCTGGGGCAAAACCACCTGCTCTACCGCCAGTCGACATTCCTCTAGCGCCGCCAGGGCATCGTCCAACCCTGTTGCTTGGCCCCCGTGGGCCTGGGATTCACCAGCGGCCTCAGGCTCACCCACCGGGCTGCCCTGGCGATTGGCCAACAACCGCTCCAGCCCCCGCTGCACCTGGGGAAGGGCGGCGCTTTTGATCACCAGGATCGGGATGCCGAGCTCCTGGGCCTGGCGCCGCACGTGGGGATCGCGCCCCAACTGCTGCCGCACGGCGAGGACCACATCCGCCAGCTCCACGCTGCCGGCCAACTCCACCGGCAATTGTCTAGAGCGGGCCACCTGCTCCAGCTGGCTGCGGCTGATCCCTGAGCCATAGACCCGCAGGCTCTGGCCTGGCGAGGCGACCAGCCCAGGGCCTGGGCCTGGGTCCTGGTCTACCTCGTCATCTACCCCGGCATCGACCTCGTGGCCTGCCCCGTCGCCAGCGTCGTCCTCCAGCGGGAGCAAGGAAGCGGGATGAACCCGTCCAGGGGGCATGGGTGAGTGTTCCGGGCGATCCCGGGGCTGGGGACTGGCCAGGGTTGGGGGAGACGGGGCCTGGCGGGTGAGCAGGCCATCGGGGCCCACTTCCCGAATCTCAGGGCGAGCGGTCTGGCCCCGCAGCAACCAATCCACCGTGCGGGCCACATCCCGATGCACCAACCAGCGGTGACGGGTGTGCATCTCCACCGCCAAGGGGAAAGTGGGATCAGCCGCCCGCTCCAGCACGGTTTTTTGGGTGCGGCGGCGACGCGCCTCCTCGTCGCCCAGGGTCACCGACTGAATGCCCCCCACCAAATCAGCGAGCGTGGGGTTCTTGATCAGGTTGGCCAGCTCATTGCCATGGGCCGTGGCCACGAGCATCACGCCCCGCTCGGCAATCGTGCGGGCCGCCAAGGCCTCGAGCTCGGTGCCGATTTCATCGATCACGATGACCTCGGGCATGTGGTTCTCCACCGCCTCGATCATCACCTGGTGCTGGAGCTCGGGTCGGGCCACCTGCATGCGCCTGGCCCGACCAATGGCGGGGTGGGGGATATCGCCATCGCCGGCAATTTCATTGCTGGTGTCAATCACCACCACCCGCTTGCCCAAGTCATCGGCCAGCACCCGGGCAATCTCCCGTAGCGCCGTGGTCTTCCCTACCCCGGGCCGCCCCATCAACAACAACGACTGGTTCGAATCGAGCAGGTCTCGCACCATGGCAACGGTGCCAAACACGGCCCTGCCGACCCGGCAGGTGAGACCCACCACAGCCCCAAGCCGGTTGCGAATGGCACTGATGCGGTGCAGCGTGCGCTCAATGCCAGCCCGGTTGTCGCCGCCGAAGCTGCCGAGCTGGTCGATCACAGCCTCCAAATCGGCCCGCGTAACCGGGTTCTCACCCAAGGCCATCACCCGGGCTGGGTAGCGGGCCTCGGGCACCCGGCCCAGATCCAGCACCACCTCAAGCAGCTGGTCGCGGGCTTGGGGCTTGGCTAGAGCCTGCTGAACCTCGGCGGGCAGCACCTCCAGCAAACGATTGAGGTCGTCGGTCATCCGCTGGGGGGCCACGGCCTGCGGGGGGATGGCCTGCGGGG